>Ga0082212_10003974_pt1 | contig 20721 bp, 15 predicted proteins | sample TergutNt197P3_FD_71548 | JGI IMG/M metagenome (GOLD analysis project Ga0082212, IMG submission 71548) | Neocapritermes taracua P3 segment gut microbial communities from Petit-Saut dam, French Guiana - Nt197 P3 | ecosystem: Host-associated > Arthropoda: Insects > Digestive system > Gut ... | reverse complement strand
ATCCAGCGGATAGACAATCCCCTGCGCTCCATGCCCCTAAACCATGTCATCTGTCGTTTGGCAAATTGGTGAATGGCAATGCGCAACTGTTGTTTCATCTCATCATAGGAGAGCACGCCGGTGAGGTAAAGGGCTAAGTATTTATATTCCAATCCGTAGTACATCATATCCTCCACCGAAAGACCTGCCTGCCTGCCGCGTTCACTCCGTTTCGCTGCCTGCTCCGTTTGTTCCGTTCGCTGCATGAGACGCTGTGCCTCCTCTATCAATCCGGTTTGCAATCGCTCCTCCAAGCGGCGGTCAATGCGGGCGCGGCGCTCTTCCGCAGGCAGGTAAAGCCCAACGATACAAGGTTTCAATTTGGGATAACCGGTGGTGGAAACAAAGTTCGTTCTTTTCCAATGGGCAATCTCAATGGCGCGAATCAGGCGTTTGCGGCTCTCGGTATCTGTGGTGTTGTGCAGGGGAGCATAAGCGGACAGACGTGAAACCAGTTCTTTGTGAGAGAGGTGTTCATACTCCCTGCGCAACTCTTTGTTTTCAGGAACTTGCGGCATATCAAACCCCCTGCAAACCGCCTCAATATACATCCCCGACCCGCCACAAAGCAGAGGCACCGCGCCGCGCCGCCCAATATCTTGATACGCTTTATAGAAATCGTGCAGGTAGCGATAGACATTGTACCGCTCCCCGGCAGGAACAATGTCAATCAGGTGGTATGGAATCTCTTTTCCGCAGAGTTGATACTCGGCAATATCTTTACCGGTCCCCACATCCATCCCGCGATATACCTGACGCGAATCGGCAGAGATGATTTCGCCGCCCAAACGCGCCGCCAACTGCACCGCCATACGCGTCTTGCCCGACGCCGTAGGACCTATTATGACAAATAGGCTGTCATTCACTATGTTATCCTCTTTTCTTTTTGCCCAGACGGTTTCCGTCCTTATGCCCCACAGGTTGCCCCATTGGTTTTGGTCGGGGAGCGGTCTGCGGTGTTACCGGCGCCCGTGGGGGCAACATCGCAGGTTTTCCCCACATAAAGGCGTATATCAGCAAACCAATTCCAAAGAGGATAAAGGGGATGCTCAACCACTGCCCCATATCTAACCTCATTCCCTGCTCAAACTCCACTTGCGGATTCTTGATAAACTCAATAATAAAACGGGAAGTAAAGACCAGGGTCAGGAAAATACCCAAAAACATACCGGTTTTCAACTTGGGCAACCATTTGCGGTATATCCACAATAAGAGAAAGAATATCAACAAATAACAGAGTGCTTCATAAATCTGAGTGGGGTGTTTGGGCAATATCTCTCCGCGCCGGAGAAAAACCACGCCCCATGGCAAAGAGGTCTCCACGCCGTAAATTTCGGAGTTCATTAAGTTTCCAATCCGAATAAAACAAGCCGCCAGCGCCGTGGGAATGGCAATTCTGTCTAACAACCAGATATAGCCAAGATTATATTTTGGACCATATTTCTTTACGTAAAGCCATATCCAAATCCCAATCAATATCCCGATTGTTCCGCCGTGGGAAGCCAATCCGCCCTCCCACATCTTTAAAATCTCTATTGGATTCGAAAGATAATAAACAGGATCGTAGAAGAGGCAGTGCCCCAAACGAGCGCCTATGGCCGCCGAACATAACAACCACATAAGAAGACTGTCCAACATGCTGGTTTGCAACTGTTCTCGCCTAAAAAATCCCCTTACGATATAGTAGCCTGTAATGAACCCGAGAAGAAAGAGAATGTTATAATATCCCATTCTAAAGGCCCCTATTGAGAAGAGCTCAGGATTTACGTTCCAGTTGATAGACAAAAGGGTATTCATATTGTGTTATGTTTGGTGCTACAAATGTACATGAAGTTTTCATATTCTCAATAGGAAATCCTAACTTTGCAGAAAGTAATGTATCATTGCAAGATGCCCAAAGCAAAATCAAACATAGAGATCAAAAACAAACGCGCAAGTTTTGAATATGAATTTATTGAGACCTTTACCGCGGGAATTGTCCTGAGCGGCACCGAAATAAAATCTATTCGTGCAGGCAAGGCCTCTTTGGTGGACGCCTACTGTTACTTTGTGGGTTATGAACTATTTGCCAAACACATTCATATTGCCGATTATTGGTGGGGCAGTTTCAACCAACACGATCCCAAGCGCGACCGAAAACTTCTTCTCAATGGCAATGAGTTACGCAAGTTACAACGTCACGTAAAGGAGAAGGGACTCGCGATTGTGGTCACCCGCCTCTTTATTGCCCAAAATGGCTTTGCCAAACTCAACATTGCGCTGGCGCGTGGAAAAAGGGAGTACGACAAGCGGCAGACCATAAAGGAAAAGGACATACGGAGAGACTTGGAGCGAGAATAATCGCGGAACGCCGCCATTAGCGCCTTGCAAACGGATAGGTGTTTTTACCGCTCAATACGTGCAAAGACACTGAGAGGCAATCGCTTCCCAAAGCGGTCTTCCAGAATCAACTCGCCAAATGAGGCGGCGCCTGTGGCGCCGAATGCCGCTCTAACCAAAGAGTCGGCCAGCACAGCCGAATATCCGTTGGAGTAAAGGTTCAAAAGTACAAAACTGTTGTGCGGCGCCAGAATAGCGTTGCACGCCTGCAAGAGTTCAAAGAGACATTCGTCCAACTTCCAGCGCTCTCCTTCGGGACCGTGTCCGTATGCAGGCGGGTCCAAGATAATGCCCTGGTAGAGCATTCCACGCCGCATCTGTCGTTTGACAAACTTTAAGGCGTCCTCCACCATCCAGCGGATACCCGCCATCCCGCTAATCTCCATATTCTCACGCGCCCAACTAACCACTTGACGCACGGCGTCCAAATGGGTAACATCCGCTCCTGCGGCGCAGGCAGTCAGCGAAGCGCCGCCGGTGTAGGCAAAGAGGTTCAGTATCTTTGGAAAGGGCATCTGATGGTTCGAGGGAGAGAAGGGAGCGTTGTGAGGAGAAGTGAGGCGGGAGGTGGCTTTATAGATGAACTCCCAGTTGGGCGCCTGCTCAGGAAAGATACCCACGTGCTTAAAGGCGGTAAGTCCCAACCTCATCCGAAACCCAAAGCCATTGCCACGATAACTTATCTGCCACTGCTCCGGCATCTTTTTACCCATCTTCCACAATCCGCTATCCTCTTTGCCCGCCCTTCCAAAGCCGGCGCCTGTTTCAAAACGGGTATGGGTTAGTGCACTCCACTCTTCCTCTGACAGTGACTTATTCCAAAGCGCCTTGGGTTCCGGTCGCGACAAAACAAAAGTGCCAAAGCGCTCTAACTTCTCAAAGGCTCCGCAGTCTATCAATTCATAATCAGGCCAATTTTGTGGAGAAAGCAACAACATATCGAATCTATTTGCGAGGTGGCAAATATAGCCATTTTTACTTTGCAAACTTTTTACTATATTTGTGGGCTTATCTTTAAAACATATTATATTAACAATGAGGAAATTGTTTCCGAATATACGTTTCTTGGCCATCTTGGTTACCTCTATCGGAATCACCACTCTCGGCTGTCAGAAAAAAATTGACTACTTTGAACCCTATGACCCGATGCCTGAAGCCCACACCATCATCAATCCCTACGCAGGGGTTAATTTCTCAACTGCCCTCAGGCTCAAGTCTAACCTTCACACCCACACCACTGCCAGCGACGGGAACCAATCTGCCGTTCGAATGATCAGGGCTTATGCCGAACTGGGATACGACGTAGTTGCCATTACCGATCATGAAAAACACTACGCCGGAAACACCGAAAAGATAACGATAGAGGGGAGAGAGATTCTGGTCATTCGTGGATCCGAAATAACCATGACCCATCACTTTAACTCTCTTTTCACCGATTTTGGGAGATCCTCCTTTGCCTTTACCGTAGAAGAGGCCATGCAGTCAGAGATGGACAATGCAAAGAGCCTCCTCTTTCTTAACCATCCGGGAAGACACATCTGGTTCTATCCCATAAGTTGGTATGCAGACATGTATCGCAAGTTTCCCAAAGAGCATCTGTTAGGGCAAGAAGTAGTAAATGCAGCCGACACCTATCCCACAGACAGAGAGACGTGGGATAAAGTGCTGACAGCAGTTTCACCTTTCCGTACCGTATATGGCTATGCCAATGACGACTCACACGCATTGGATGAAACGGGATTTAGTTATAATGAATTCCTTGTATCCGATTTTACCGAAGAAGAGGTAAGAAACGCCATTGCCAACGGAATCTCTTTCTTCTTTAGCAAATCCACGATTCCAAATGCGATGGGAGAGATGCCCCACGTAAAGAGCATTGTTGTTGATCCCACTTTACTAACGATTGAAGTGGATGCAGAAAAGTACCATAAAATAGAATGGTTCTCGTGTTGCAAAATCGTCTCTACCTCGCCAAAGATTTCTATAAACAGTTCTGATGAAAGGCGTTATCACCTTGGAAAGTATGTACGGTTTGTACTCACAGGAGAGGGCGGACAACTCTTTTCACAGCCATTTTTGATTCAATAAATGTTCTTATTCATCACTTTATTTCATTTCATCATGCTTGGATTCATTGAACCCGTATTTAATTTCTTCTTCAACATCATCAAATTCCTTTTGGGGTTGTTTGGAATCATTTTTTAGATTTGAGCACTATTTACATCTATTACTAAACAATATTTTACTATGCAAAACATAGACATTTACAACTTTGCAGGCAAACGCGCCATTGTTCGCGTTGATTTTAACGTTCCCCTCAACGCACAGTTTGAGGTGACAGACGACACCCGTATTCGTGCGGCCATTCCCACCCTCAAAAAGGTGCTCAGCAGTGGAGGCTCGCTCATTATCATGTCTCACTTAGGCCGTCCCAAAGCGGCAGAGGCCAAATTCTCACTCAAACACATCATTCCCGCCATAGAAAAGCGCTTGGGCGTTCCTCTTCTGTTTGCCACAGACTGTATGGGACCTGATGCCGCCTTTCTCTCCAAAGACCTGAAACCCGGACAGGCGTTGCTGTTGGAGAACCTCCGCTTTCATGCCGAAGAGGAGGGCAAACCCCGTGGCTTGCCGGAAGATGTTTCTGACGAGGAGAAGAAAGTGGCTAAGGCTTTGATCAAAGAGAAACAAAAGGAGTTCACTGCCCGTTTGGCCTCTTACGCAGATTGTTACATCAACGATGCCTTTGGAACCGCTCACCGTGCCCACGCCTCTACTGCCCTCATTGCAAAACACTTCCCAAACGACAAAATGTTCGGTTATTTAATGCAGGGAGAGGTTAAGGCGTTGGAACAGGCGCTCCAGACCCCCAAGCGTCCCTTTGTGGCTATATTGGGTGGCGCCAAAATCTCCTCTAAGATTGGCGTAGTGGAGCATCTGTTGGATAAGGTTGACAAGATGATTATTGGCGGAGGGATGGTCTTTACCTTTGTCAAGGCCAACGGAGGAACCATTGGATCCTCATTGTGTGAAGATGACCAACTTGAATTGGCAAGCACCATTATGGCAAAGGCCAAAGAGAAGGGTGTACAACTCTCCCTCTTTACAGATGTAGTGGTTGCAGACGCCTTTACTCCTGATGCCAACACCCAAATATGCCCCGTAGCGGAGATTCCGGACGGATGGATGGGCATGGACGCCGGCCCCAAAACGTTAGAAGCGTGGGAAAAGGTGTTGTCAGATGCCAAAACTGTATTATGGAACGGCCCCGCAGGAGTGTTCGAGATGCCCGCCTTTGCCAAAGGAACCCATAAGATAGCCGAAATCCTTGCTCAGATCACTGCTCAAAACGAATGTTTTACATTGGTTGGCGGAGGCGACTCGGTGGCCGCCGTAAATCAAATGGGATTTGCCGACAAGGTAAGTTATGTTTCTACGGGTGGCGGCGCTATGTTAGAATACTTGGAGGGCATTGAACTCCCCGGCATCAAAGCCATTAACGAATAATATTTAGGCCACCCAATAGCTCCACATTTTATGGGGAAATATTGTGGCTGTTTTGTTACCTTTTAAACAGCCCCTAAACGGTCATAATCTCCTTCTCCTTCGCAGAGAGAAGATCATCCACTTTTTTGTAGAAATTCTCGGTCTCTTTCTGAAGTAACCCCTCAGTATCTTTGGCTACATCTTCGGGCAATCCATCCTTCTGCATCTTCTTCACCACTTCAATCTGGTCTCGGCGAATGTTGCGGATGGCCACGCGGGCTGTTTCTCCTTCTGTTTTTGCTTTCTTTACCAATTCCTTACGCCGATCTTCCGTAAGTGGGGGCACGTTAATCCGAATCACCTCTCCGTTATTCTGCGGCGTAAAACCCAAATTGGCGGCAAGGATTGCCTTCTCAATCGGCGCAATCATCTTCTTGTCCCAAGGCTGGATCAACATGGTGCGGGCGTCCGGTGCGGTGATGCTCGATACCTGTTCAATCGGCGTTTGGGTTCCGTAATAGTCCACAGAGACTCCTTTGAAAACAGCAGGATTGGCTTTTCCTGCGCGTAGAGCCGACAACTCTTCGGAAAAATGGTGAACCGCTCTCTCCATCTTGGCATTGGCGGTCTGTAAAACTTCTTTGGTCTTTTCGATATCCATGGTATTAATTGTTAAACAGGGGTTAATAAAGTTCTGTGCCAATGGATTCGCCCATGACCAACCGCAAAAGATTTCCGTGCTTGTTCATATCAAACACCACCACCGGCATACCGTTTTCCTTACACAGCGTAAATGCAGTCATGTCCATAATTTTAAGGTTCTTTTCCAACGCTTCATCAAACGACAATCTGCTATATTTGGTTGCCGTGAGATCCTTTTCGGGGTCGGCGCTATAGACACCATCCACGCGCGTGCCTTTAAAGAGAACAGATGCGCCCAACTCCACGGCGCGAAGCGCGGCAGCCGTATCGGTAGTAAAGAAGGGATTCCCCGTTCCACCGGAGATCAACACCACCACACCCTGCTCCAACAGCGCCAACGCATCGTCCCGAACCCAATAACGCGCCACCGAATCGATATGGGTAGCCGAAAAAACTTCTGCCTCTAATTCTTCACTCTTTAACGCGCCACATAACGCAATAGAGTTAATGGTGGTGGCCAACATCCCCATCTGGTCTCCTTTTACCCGATCAAAACCTTTGCCCGTTCCGGCAAGGCCTCTAAAGATATTTCCTCCGCCCACCACAATGGCCACCTGTACGCCAACAAGGCACACCTCTTTGATCTCTTGGGCGTACTCCGTCAGCACCTTTGGATCCAAACCGTACCCATCCGAGCCGGACAGACTTTCACCGCTAAGTTTTAATAAAATTCTCCTGTACTTCATAACAAAACTAATCACACAAAAATAGCAAATTATTATTAAATACAACTATTCAAAAATCTTTGCCTATTTATCAGGATTTTACATCATAAGCGACACAATAATTCCGTCTGAAACAAACCATTTATCATAAGGAATCGTATAATGTTCATTATACAGGGTCAGCAATCCTTTTTGCAGCAAAGACGCTGACATTGCATGAAGATGGTGCATCATCTTTTTTATAAAACGCGGCGTGCACCAAATCTCCATCTGAGAGATCAGTTCGCACTCAGAAAAACCACCAGAAGTTCTCAAACGAGTCATTATAAATTCGTTATACCTCTTACGAGGCCATAATAATTCCACTTTTGGAGGAACGCCGTCTAAATAACGCTTCAAGTTACGGACATTGAAGTGACGCGCAGCTCCATCATACGAATGTGCCGAGGGTCCCAAACCCAGATAGGGAATGCCTTGCCAGTAGGCGCTATTGTGGCGCGAGCGGTATCCTTCCCGCGCAAAGTTTGAAATCTCGTAGTGCTCCCATCCGGCAGAGGGCAACAACTCCTGCAACATAGCGTATTGGTCGGCAACCTCTTCCTGCAACACCGGTTGAAGAGTGCCTTGTTGGTGCATCTTGTAAAAGGGTGTTCCACGTTCAATGCCCAATGAGTATGCCGATATATGTTCCGGATTCAACCTCATGGCTTGCTCTATGTTGCTCCTCCACTGAGAAATCGTAAGGCCGGGAAAACCAAAGATCAGATCAATAGAAAGATTTTGGAACCCTGCGCTTCGCGCAGATTCAAAAGCCCGAATCCCTTGTTTGGCATTGTGTCGGCGATTCATAAAGTGCAAATGCTCGTCAAAAAACGATTGAAGGCCAAAACTCAATCGGTTTACGCCAAACTGAGCTAATGCCTTACAATAAATCTGCGTAACGTCTTCGGGATTCATTTCCACCGTAATCTCCTCAAATGCACACTTCCACAACTTCTTTGCTCCTATAATAAGTTCTCCTAACTCCTCCGCACGATAGAGAGAGGGCGTGCCTCCGCCAATGTAGAGGGTGGAGGGGGGAGTTGAACATTGAACATTGAACATTGAACATTGAAGCGCCATTTCGCGTTTGACGGCTTGCAAAAACTGCGACATCAACTCCCGCCGGTCAGAACGCACCGCCACCCGCCCCTGCAACCGCAAAGAATAGAAATCGCAATAGTTGCAAAACTGCGCACAAAAAGGAATATGGATATAGATTCCCGACAAATTATGATCCCTGAAAAAGCGAAGCAGTGGTTCTACTTCAGAGAGACGTCCGCTGTTCCGAGTTTGGTTTCAGCAGAATAGACGTCAACGGTATAGGTGCCCTTCTTGAACATTCCCGCCTGCCCAAAATAGATGCACACTTCCACATCGGAGCCTTGGTAGTCCACTTCGCGGGAAGCGGAGTAGATGAGCGATTCCCCTGCAGAGACGAAGAACGATTCATTGCCGGCGGTCATCAACACTCCATCGGGTCCTTTTACGCGAATAAATACCGTGCGGGGTCCCCTTCGTGCAATTTCATTCTCCATCAGGAACAAACAGCACTTAATCCGCTCTACTCGGCTCGAACGATCAATATCCTTGCCCACAGAGGTGACGCCCACTAACGAAAAGTTGCGCCCTTTTACCACCGATCCCACCTCCACTTTTCGGGCATACTCATCAGCAGTACTCCTGAGTTCCACATTTTCGCGCTGAGTTCTGCGTGCTTCATCCCGCGCTGCCAGGGCATCCTGCCGCAGAGAGACATTAAGGGTATTCAACGAATCGATGGTGGAAAGATAATTGCGCATGATGCTTCTGAGCGTACCCAACTCAGCTTCATACTGCCTGATTTTTGCCCTGTTGGTGGCTTCGGTCTGTTGCACCCGCTCAATCAGTTGATCCACCTTTTCGCGCTCTCTCTCTAATTGAACATTCAGGCTGTCGTTGTTGGAATTTAACGTATCATAATCACCCCGCAACTCAAAAAGTTGTACCGTTAAGTGCTCTTTATCTGTTTTTAGATCGCCTATCATCTTGCTGCGATCTATCCAGATCCACGCCAAAACGCCCATCAATACTACAGCCACAACCGCCAAAGATATGGTTGCAATCTTTAATCCAGATCCACGCCTTGGTGTAATACTTTGTGTTTTAATATTTTCCATAATACGTACAATTTTTTAGAGAGTCGTTTGCTGCAAATGTACAAAAAATGACTACATTTATTGTTTTAAACCTTGTTAAATTCACCAACAAACATCATACCATGACACAATACCTCATCCGTTTCTGCAAACACCTTCTCTATTGCAGCCTTTTTCTTCTGTTGATACTCCTCTTTGTTTTTTACACCTCTACCCACGGAGAGATCTCCCATTTTTGGGAGTTGATTCACCCCTCCAACTACTGGCAGGTGGCGCTTTTTGTTATTGTGTATGCAGCCGTATATCCCTTTATCGGCTTTGTACATCGCAATGTTTATCTTAATCGCCCTTTTGGGGAAGATCGCGAGGCGTTAATTGCCGCTATTCTCCACGCAAATTTCCTCATCGTTTCAGAAACCGAGACACAAATCGTGTTTCGCTCCAAGAGCATACTCACACGAATCATGCGTCTGTACGAAGACAAAATCACCTTAGATTTTTCTGATAACCCAATCGTACTCAATGGAATGAGAAGAGATGTCTATCGCTTTGCCCGTAACATGGAGTACGTAGTGCGCCAGCGTTTACGGGAGGAGTAGGGCGGCGGCACTCGCCTCCAACTCCTCATAAAACCCACCCCCAAACTTTGCAATAATGGCCTCCTTTAGAAATTGATAGAGGGGAATGTGCTCTTTTTGTCCACGGAGGCGGGCAGAGGCGCAAAGGTTCCAATGGTGGACGTTGAGGGCACAGCCGGTAACAAGGGGTTGGATGCGGATGGGGTAGAGCCAACACGAGATGGGTTTGCGGAAGGTTGTCTTGCCCAAAAAGAAGGCGCGCTCAATGGCGCAGGAGGCACAGGATCGTTGCAGGGCAGTTTCGCCGCCACAAGTATCAAAGCGAGCGTAGGCGCACTCGCCTACTCCACCCACAAGGGGCGTAACCCAATCGCCGTCACTGTCGATGAGCGCCACACCCTGCTTCCGCACCTCCTCACGCCCGCGCTCAGTCATAAATTGGCTAAACGACTGATATTCACGCTTTAAGACCCATATCTCCTCCTCCTCTAACGGCGCCCCGCTCTCGCCCTCCACACAGCAAGCGCCCTTGCATGTGACAAGGTGGCAAGCAAAGCGCTCCGTCAGGAGCGCTTGAGAGACCAAAATCTCTCCAATCAATATCAATCGTGAATAGTCCATCACTCTTACTTTGGGGCATCAATACTCTTTACTCCTCCTCTTTGGGCGGTGGTGTCATCAAGCGAAGAATGGAGTCGATTGTTGACTGCATCACGATTCCTTCCGGAGTCTCTCTCATGAGGCTATCACGCAAAGCATTTCTGAGACTGTCTTCCGGAGAGAGTGTGCTCAATGCCTCTTTGTCTAACTTGAGGTCTTGTCCATACACGCTGGCGAGGTTGCGGTAGTATTCAAGAGTGCGCCTTTGTGCTTCAATAATTTTGGCCTCCCCCTGCTCTGTGGCAAAAGAGAGAGCTCTTCTTGCTTCCAATTCCATTTGTCTGAGATAGATAACCTGCACCACCCAAAGAGAGGCATATTCGTTGTCTAACTCCAACAACTTAATCATCTCGCTTTGAGAGAGGGCGTAGAACTCTTTTTTTCTGAATTTTTCTCCTTTACGGTACAGTTTATCCACCTCCTTTGCAAAGTTATTCCAAACAACCTCCTGATTCTTAATAAAGCGCCACACAGCCGTATCCGATTTGTACGAAACGGGAATATCAAAGGAGAGCGGAGCCACTTTAGGAGTGTGGCTTGTGCAGGAGGAGAGAAACATAACTGCCGCAAAGAGAACTCCCAAAGCGCCGGAAACAAGAACTGTTTTTGTTGTTTTCATTATATAGACATTTATTTGCCGCGCAAAGTTATTATTTCTTTGTGAGAAAAAAAAGGCTGCACGATTTTCGTGCAGCCTTTTTCTCAACGTTGACTCTTCTTAGAAGCGAATACCCAATTTTAGTTGAGGTAACGCAAAGAATTTAAAGGAGTGGTTATGCGCATTCCAGAGTTGCCCTTGTGTATATTGTCTCCCAATGGAGTACATATAGTGGAAAGGGCGAACTTCAAATGCCATGTTTAGCCCGGGGAGAAGGTTGTATTCAACCCCCGCAGTAAACGCTCCCGTAATGCCAATCACTTCTCCACCGCGCGCGTATGCATAGACTTCGTCAGCCCACACGTAGTTGTCAAACTCCTCCCCTGTCCAGGGAACGGTGGTTTGAATACGTGAATGCTGAAAACCGCCCGCCGCACCAAGGTACGGGAAAATACGTCCGTTACAGTTGTTAAAGTAGTAGTTTGAACCAATGGCTGCCATCCAGTTATTGGTAAGGCGACCCAACACATACTTATAACCGGCTATGGAAACGAGATTGTCATGCCATCCCTCTCCATAGTGCCGCTGGGGTTGTACGCCAATATCCATGCTGAACATGGCATTTACTTCCCATCTGTTTGTAACAAAATATTTCCCCTGGATGCCTGCCATATTGAACGCAGGGTTGTCATTGAGACTTCCTATATGGAACAATACGGCCGGATCCCCTGACTGGTTGGGGGTTTCTCCTCCGGGCAAGCCCATGTCATCGTCAGCCCATACCGGCGGGAGAAGGTAGGTTGAGTTCTCTTGTGGAAAAAACAACCCCTTACCCAGCACCAAGTTAACCTGCCATTGACCTGCACGCGGTGCAAACTGCGCACTTCCGGAGCGCTCCACAGGTTGCGCCGATACAGACGCAACCATTAGAGCCGCTATTAGAAATATGCTTAGTTTTTTAATCATTCTGAGTAAATATTATCTTAGAAAACAAGATTGAATACTTTTTCAAATTCAGCATAAAGAGCATCCAATTCAACATCTATGTATTTAAGACGCAACTCGTTTGCTTCAATATCAGCGTCAATGCTCTTCCTCAGGTCGCCCACAAAGTTGTAGAGTCCATTCGCTTGTGTTCCGTCTGAATATACATACCTTGAGTACTCATCCATAAAGGTGTCGTAGTTGGCAAGCGCAAAATTATAGGCTGCTAACATATCATTATGACGATTGAACCAATATTCATAGCCGGTAAAGAAGTCAACAACAACATTTTCAGTCAATAACTGCCAGTAAACCTGATACATTTGAGTGTATGCCGTATTGCACAAACCAGCCTCAACCTTCATTGCCTCAATTTCGTACTCTTTGAGGATTCTGGCGGCAGTAGCGTCCACCCATGCAAGGCGCATCTCTTCTACCTTCTCTTCAAGGGCTTCAATAAGCTCTGCTATTTGATCGGCCAAAACCTGATATGACTCTTGGGTTTCATCGGAAGCCCAGAAAGCAAACTGATCGTAGTTACGTTTGGCAATCATGGCAGTGGGTACGGAATAACGACCCCTGTCTGTATTACTCAAAGTCCGAACGATATTACTTCCCGTTTCACCCATAGGATTCGATATGGCGGTTGCCCAGTTTGCCTGATTATACTCCGTCACGGTTACACCATCAGCCTTTGTCCAAGGCCAAAGAACGGGATTACCAAAGTATTTCGGATAACCCACACTCGTGCCTGTCCAGTTTACAGAGAGCAGCCTTGAATGAACCATTCCGATATACGATGCATAAGGAGTAGAAGCGGCTCCGAAAAGATTATTCCCCGGATAAACAAACATATCTGTCCAGAAGAGTTCATCCGTCAATGAAGGAACATTCCTGTTAAGCGCCAACTCAGGCATAAAGTGGAATCTCTCACTTATGTTGGTTGTACCCTCAATAGGTTTAGCATTAACCGCGTTAGTATTTTCGACGTTAGATGTAACAGGTACAACTGAGGAGATCGCGCGGGTACGGTTTACTGTGCCGCCAATCAGGTAATAGGTCCAGGGGGCCTCGCCTTCAACAACCTTCAAACCATCGCCATCTCTTTGATTTTCCCAAGCAGTCATCTTTTGAGGTGCAGGAGTAGCATTGTCATAAACAGTCCACACCCTGTTGTAAGGCTCATAGAGCGCCTTCTCCGTCAAGTTGATGTGATCCATAGCCCTATACCAGCGAAGGTATTTGAGGCGAAGTGCATTCTCTTTGGCAACTACATTCATAAAGGGAGCACCTGCTGCCGAGTTCACGGCGGTTCCGCCAAAGACCTTTCCTGCTGACGAAACTCTATTAGCAGCAGTAATAGCAGTTCCTGTGAACCAGTTGTCTGTGCTTTGTGCCGGAAGACTGACAATCGACCAATTGCCCGGATAACCGGGTGTGCTGGCGCCCAAAAAGTCCTCTTGCACTTTGGCAACCGCATCTTGGAAATTCGCCACATTAATCACTAAGATTCCGCTACCAATGTTTAGTTGAAAGCCCTGCATCAGGTAGTAAATGAGGAACCATGCATGGTATTCCCAGTTGGCGTTTACGTGGTATTTTTCAAAAACAGGACCATCGCCGTAAAGGGGTCCCCAGAAGGCTGCCGTTTTATCGTAGTAGGCGGGCATAAGGGTACGAAGCATGGTAATCAAATCATCTGCTTTGGCAATGTCAAGGATGGTATTGATAATACGGTTGACAATGACCATGTTGCCGGGGGTAAATACAGCGTCAAGCAATGCGCCCGGGCTAAAGCTGATTCCACCCAACACATCGGATATCTCATGTTGGGCGCCAAGCCAATCGCTGTAGTTGCTGCCGCCAATGAGACCTTCGAGGATCATCATATACTCCTCAATGATGGTCTTTTGGATGTAATAGAGGAAGTTCACGGGAAGTTTATCCATTACAAAATTGCTCCTTTCGGTAACGTCCGGAATGGAAAGCGCTCTGGCATAGTTGGTATAGGTGCCGGCAATAGATGCTCTGTTTGCACCGCTTGCAGCTCCAATTTCGGCAAGTGTCATGGCCCATGCCTCGGGACCTTCAATAAGGTGGAGCGGAGAGAGGGCGGCAATATTATAGAAGTTGTAACTCCCCAAGGCGGCAGGATTCGCGGGAACAGCGGCATAAGGAAGCCCATAGAACGAATAGGTTCCCGTACCGAGCACCGAAGCGTTTGAACCGGGACCATACACCGCATTTTTGGCGGCGTTATATTCGCTAAGTTCGGTAGCCCAGTTGGGTCCGTTATTAACTAACTCATAACTCTCTCTCCAAAGGGCGGCATTGCTTGCAAAGTTGGCAGCTGAACGATCTTTGTAATCTTCTCTCAACTTCAGTTGTTGCGCTACCATTGCTTTACCGTCTGCGGTAAAGAGTCTTTCGTTATTGATGGTTTTGAGGTCGCCCTTCAAAGCGTCCAAGGTATTCTTGTAACCCAAACTGGCAAGGGTGCCCATAGGATAGGCGTCATTGGCGTTGGTGTTGGAGTTGTAGGTGTTGAAATAGAACGAGTATTTGTTGTTATAGACTCCGGAAACCACGCTTTTGCCGGCTATATTGCCCGTGCCCAAAGTGGCATACTGGTTGAAAAAGTCGGAAGCATTCTGATCAAACACGCCTGTAATAGCAATGTTGGTTAACGGGGTATTCACTCCGCCGTTTTCGTATGCGTCCATTGCAAGGTTTTCGGCTATCCTGAGCTCTTCCAACTCGAAACTCAACGCAGCCTCTTTTGCCAAAAGGGTAGCTTCGCGCTCTTTCATCTCCTGCATTTTGGGATACATCTCCTCTGCGTAAGCAAGGGCCTCTTCCTTAGCAAGGTCTTTGATGTCTGTCCAAATCTTAAACATCTCGGCGTTATAGGTGAGGTTAATCTCCGCTATTTCGAGTTCATGCTTCAATTGATTCTCCACAAAAGGCATACTTACCGATTCGTAGAAATTCTTCTGCGCGGCAAGGATGAGCAGGGTGTTTTGCACGTTAGCCCTCTCTGCCAGCAGGATGGCAATTTGGTTAAAGACGGCGTCAAACGCTGCTATCTGGGCAGCTGCCAAGCGGCCGCGCTGCGCGAGCAACTGCGTGAGATACGTCTCTTCGTTGGCTCTTGCCAACTCCTGTGCTGCCCACATATTGGCCAAATTAATGGCGGCCTGCAGGTTTGCCCTTGATATCTCCTCAGCAATTCTTGCATTCACAACGGCTCTGTCAAAGTCATTCGCAATCCTCAAGGATTCTGCCTGCTGACGACGAAATTCGGCATTAGCCCTTTCATGCTCAGCCTGAGCACGAGAATATTCGGCATACGCCCGATTTAATTCAGCTTGTGCAAGAACAAGTTCAGTTTGGGCTCTAATGAGCAGAACTTTCTCTGCCCGTAGCGCTTCAACACTCTTCGGTTCGGTGTTGTCAATACAGCCGACAAACAGTGCGCCTAAGAACACAAAGGCCGCACACAGTGTTAAAAATTTTTTCATTCAATAAAAAATTTAAGTTAAACAATAATTTGAGTTTTTAGTAATTAATTCTTTTTTAGTTAGTTAATAATTCTTTTCAGTTTAGCTAATGTATATTCAGTGCAAAGATAATTTAATATTCAATACTCCCAAAAAAAATGTTAAAAAGTTGTTCAAAAAAAAACGCTATGGAGTCGGCGGAGGCACGGTTAAGTCGCCTCCCCTTTGGCGAAGGATATTGACCGCTCCGTTCCAAAGGCTCAAATCGCCAAATCTGGGGTCTTCACTAATCTCAGAGGGAATCTCTCCTTTGAGTTGGTTGTTGTAGAGTTTGAGGGTAACTAAGTTGGGAAAGGCAGGCAGTCCCCACTCTTTGGGAACGTTTCTGCCGGAAGAGGCGTTAACAAAGGAGCAATTAGAGAGGTCTAACTCCCTCATTCCACTCAACTTGCTCAAGTTTACAGGCAGTTCGCCACTCAATCCCAAGTTGCCCGACAAATTGAGAATCTGCAAGCCAAGCAACTCTTCAAGAGGAATCCTTGGCAAAAGACCTCCCTCCAACATGCCCACCAAAAGGTTGTTGGGGAGTGAAATGCCCATTACAAGGCGCTCCCCGGCCTTTCCAATAGCGCTGGCGCTCTGAATTACGTCTGAGAGGGTGACGCCCTTCCATTCCGAAACGGGATCGGTGAGCGTCCATTTGTCTCTCCACAAGAGGCCACTCAAACCGGAATAGAGCTTCACCAACACCAAACTGTCGGCGGACGATACGGTGGCTCCCTTTTGATGAATGATTGCCGGAAACTTATAACCGGTGTTGTGTTTGTCCTGAAAGGTGAGGATGGATTCACGGGCTGCGGGCGTGTTCACGGGCTTCACGGTAAAGTAAAAACGCGTACTGTCGGCGCTGGTTCCAGTATATTCCACCCACAACTGATCGGCTCCCTTAAACTCAACTTTGAAGTTGGCTTCTATCATCACGGTAAGATCGCCTCCCAGTCCTCCCACCAGCACACTCATGTTGTTGCTTGAGGGTGAAATGGTGTAGGCGTGCTCGGCTCCCTGCTGATTCACCATAACCTCTTTGGTAAGTCCTGCTATGGAGGCAAGAGCGGGATCCGTAGGCCGAATGGTAACCTTGGCGGAGCGAGGGGTAATCTCACTGTTCTTGGCCGCCTTAACCAATATGGTGGAGTCGCCGTACGCCCCTGTGGGGGACACCGGACCCGGAACTACTTCAATCCAGTAAGCCATAGGATCTTTGGTATAAGTCCACCCCACATTGGAGGTAACGGTTAGCTCCGTCGTGCTCTCTTCGGGGGGTACCATCATACTTGTTACCGAGAGGTAAATTTGCGGATCTCCCGCCAATTGCCTTACGGTTACGGTGAGAGACGTCTTGTCGCTCACAAGGGTAATCTTTGCCTCGCGTGGCGTTCTGCGCGTATTCTCGGTGGCCTCACACCTGAGGTACTCCGTACCGGAAGCAACGCCGCGCGATACCTCAAGCCACGTTTGGTCACAGTAGAATTGCCAGGGAACATTTGCCGAGACAAAGATAAATATCGGCTCAGGCACCGCCTTGATGTCGGGAACACTATAAAGAAGGGAAATCTGAGCCTCAGCGCCTGTTTGAGAGATGCGATAGGCTTTGGAAAACGTTCCGTCAATCTGCTTAAAGACAATCTGCGTAGCGCGCTCCGATACTGTCTCATTGGGGCTTACCCTAAAGGTACACTTGGTGGCATCAAAGTCTATGTCCGTTACCCACGAGGCGGTTTCGGAAAAATCCACACTCCACAAGAAGTTGGCGTCCACATTGATGGTGTGCCTTAACGTGCTTGGTGTACCTGTACCCGCCGCCGAGATATTCTCGAATGCTTCGGGAGTAACGGAGATGGCGGGCACCGCAGCCGCCTGCGTAATGGTCAGAATCCGGTTCAACTCCGTTGAACCCTCTCTGGAGATAACCACCGTGGCTTCGCGCAGCTCCGCTCTGGGATTCTCTTCAACCAAAAAGAAGTACGTGGAGGTCTCCATGAGTTTGGTTCCGATTCCATCTGTTGTTTGTACCCACGTTTTGGCAGGGTCAATCGTAATCTTCAAGGGGACGTTGGAGGTAACTTCCACGCCTTTAACGCCACCCTCCGCATCAAAGGCAAGGGTGTTTTGAGACACCACAATCTCAGGCGTTTCGCCAATTTGTGTAACGGTATAAACCTGAGAAACTTGTCCGTTTCTCTGTTTAAAGGTGATGGTGCCGGTACGCTGATCAAGACCGGTGTTTTGCTCCACCGAAAAGAAGAAACTGTACTGGCCCATCAACTTGGTGGCGTTGGAGACGTTCCGCTTGATCCACGCAACATTTGAGGTAACATCCACCTCAATGTTGGTATCAAGAATCACCTCAAACTCTCCGCCCGTAGCGTTCACCGTTCGAGAATTCGAGCGCAGCACAATGTCGGGGCTCTCCCCCTTTTGAACCACGTTTATCCGCTCCCGCACGTGTTCCCCTACAATATAGAAGCTTGTCCGGCGCGGGTCGAGGGAGGTGTTGGGTCGCACCGTAACCTCCACATCTCTGTCTCCGGAGGCTTTTGACGGGGAGAAGAAGACCCAGTCATCGGGACATTCGATGGCCCACAAAAAGTTTGCTTCGATACTCAGGATAAACGGTTGTGACTGACTGGCGTTAAATTCAATGGAATAGGAGCTGGAAGGAATCTTTAAGGTCTCTTTCTCTCCCTTTATACAACCGAACAAACAAAACGCCGGAATCAGTAAAATCAGAAATTTTCTTAAAAATATTTTCATTTAATTTGTTATTTAAGCTCTATTGAGTTGGTCCCATATAGTACACCACTATGCGATTGCCATCTGCAATAAAGAAGTAGTCGTCCTTAATTGCCATGCCTTTGGGATTGTTTAGGGTCCCGTCGGCAGGGATATATTCATACACATTAAAACCGGCGTTGGCCCCGCTTATGGCTTGAGGCGGTACGGGGATGCGGGGAGGAGGAGGATAAAAACCCGGATATGTTACTGAGGAGAAAGGGGCCCATCTGTTGTAGTTCACCGACACAATACGTCCCTTGTTGGACAAAGGCGAACCAGGGGCAGCATAACCATCGTTGCAGGAAACAAGCACGCGCCCGTTTTTTTGATCATAAATCACTCCATAACAATTAGATAAAAGTCTAAGATTTTCTCCGGTGATATTGGTGGGAGATTGGCCGGTGGCCGAACTTCCCATTACAAGGCTCCAACGGCCGCGGTCCGCCGGATCCTGTGTCCATGGACTGTCCGGCGCCGGATACTCCGTACTATAGGGATAATCGTCCCGCTTAATAGTTCCTCCGTAGCCTCTGCCGCCCATGTCTATACGACGGGAATAGAGCACTCCGCCGTCAACCACCCATGCAGCCGTGTTTCCAAGGGTGGCGTCCACACCAAAAGCAATACCGGTAGGATCGCCTCCTCCATACCACCAGCTCTGATTCTGAGCGGAGTTTACCCTCGGTATCTTGCTGGTGATCCAGCCGGCTACGCTTGACCAAAGACCACCCAAATCCTCCACAAACTGATCTATTTGGCCATAAATGCCGCCCAACAATTCATGGGGCGCTATCACCCCAACATGGGTGCCGGGCAAATACGCCCAGTCGGGCAAGCCCATCCAGCAGTCAAGCAGAACCGGAAAATCAATGGTGATGCTAAAAGCCAACATCAATTCTAACAACTCGTCCAAGGCTACCTTTAAGGTGCCGTCAAAGCCGGTAACATTGGCAATTGTCTCTACAAATCTGAGGTAAGCAATGATTTGCGGGTTGTCGATTACAGATTCTATCACGTCAATCTCAAGGGCGTCCACCACCCCCTTTATTTGATCTAACAGGTTACCGCTGTTTAAGGCAGCCAAAAACTTGTCAAATTTACTCCTATCGTCGAGCAAAGAGAAAACAACTCCATTGTCATCCTTAAATTCAAGTAGATGCAAGGTAAGGGCTAACTTTTCGTTCAGGGTGCGATCTTCGTCAAAATAGAGGCTGATTGGATACTCCCACACGTAGGGACGGGGAGGTTTTTGCCCGGGTTGATCTTTGTAATTGCCGTTTAAAGAGAGTTTTCCGTCCGGAGTCAGGTAATCCTTTAACATTTCGTTAATGTTATCGTTGTCCATCAGGCTATAAGCAATAATACTCGACATGTTGCGATAGATATACTCCGTAATATCGCCAAGCGTTCCATCCAGATTTCCTATGGCGCCGGCCACTGCCTCCACAATAACATCTTGCAATCCGCCCGGTCCGCCCATCGCATCGGATAACAGCGCTATGGCATCCGCCCTATCTATCTCCAAAGGAGTGGAGTACCACAGCGTAGCCAAATTCAATCCCCACTTCGCCTCCAAAGAGAGGGAGTTAAAGAGGAGGTCGGCTGGTAGCGCTATCCGTAAATTGTAGTCAAAGCCATTTGCTATATACGCAAGCGTGACAGCCCAGGAACCAAGAGGATCCAACAGCTCGTCCAACCGCAGCACAATATTAAATCTCTCCACCTTTGTTCCATCAAAACCGGGGACGATGAATTTGGTAAAGTTAAGGTCGGCCAATGCAAGCCCCACATAATCGGTGGGATCGTTTATAATGGGGGCTAAGTCGATATTTGGATGAAATTGATTGGCTAACAACAAAATATCACCCAAATCCATGCTGCCGAAGTCGGCGTTTCCCACAAGAATATCCAACAAAAACTCAAATCCGCTGGGGAGGAGGTTGCTAATGGCGCCCAAACTCTGAAGGAGGCGATCTTCGAGCAAAACGGTCATCCCTTCAAGCGAACCCTGTGCCGCATAATAGAGGTTTCCGTCATATACCGACAGGGCGTTAAAATTGCCACGGGGAGCCACAAAGAGTTTTTGGGCCGGATTGTTGGTAAAGCGACTATGCCAAT
>Ga0082212_10003973_pt1 | contig 20722 bp, 16 predicted proteins | sample TergutNt197P3_FD_71548 | JGI IMG/M metagenome (GOLD analysis project Ga0082212, IMG submission 71548) | Neocapritermes taracua P3 segment gut microbial communities from Petit-Saut dam, French Guiana - Nt197 P3 | ecosystem: Host-associated > Arthropoda: Insects > Digestive system > Gut ... | reverse complement strand
TATTATATTATATTATATTATATTATATTATATTATATTATATTATATTATATTATATTATATTATATTATATTATATTATATTATATTATATTATATTATATTATATTATTATTGCATTGCTAATTTTGTAAATAATTGTCTTAATTATAATATTAATCTTTATAAACAGTAAAATCTTCAATATTAGCTTCTAAAAAAGCTCTTTTTCTTCGAACACAAGATTCACAAACTCCACAATGAATGTTGTCAATCTCATTATCATTATAGCAAGAATAGCTAATATCCATTGGAGCATCCACTTTTTTACCAAGTTCAACAATTTCTTTTTTAGTTAAATCAATAGCTGGAGCTTTGATTTCAATGTTTAAATTTGTTTTAGTTCCAATAGCTATCAATTCATTGAATTTATTTAAAAATTCTTTTGAATTGTCTGGAAACGTAGCTGCCTCTTCTTTATCCCATCCTACAATGATAATTTCAGCATTTTCAGCTTCAGCAAAAGAAGTTGCAATAGCTGTAAAAACAGTATTGCGAGCAGGAACATAAACTTTATTAGCATTTTCTTCTGCAAAAGATTTATTATCAAGTTCTTCAAAGTTCGTTATAGGAATATCTTCATTATTGGTTAATGCAGAATTTCCAAGGTTAGCTAACCATTTTAAATCAATCACAGTATGTTTCATTCCTAACTTTTCACATACTGCATTTGAAGATTTAATTTCTTGGACTGCACTTTTTTGCCCATAATCAAAAGTTATTCCATGAATATCATAATCTTTTGTATATACTGCTGTAGCTACTGTTGAATCCAGTCCTCCTGAAAGAACTGAAATAGCTTTTTTCTTTTTAACATTAGTATTTCCTTTATTATTAGTAGAATTCATAAAAATCTTTTAATCTTTATTTATATTATATTATTTAGCTATATAATTTATAATTTATCATATTGTTTATAATTTATTCTATAACTTAAAATTATTGATATACTTATTAATTTTTATATATCTTATATTTTAAATAAAATTATATATTATAACTATATTTTAAATAAAATTATATATTATAACTATATTTTAAATAGAATATATATCTAATAAATAAATTTAAATAACTTATATATCTTATAAATAAATTTAAAATAAAAATATTATATAATCTATAACTATTTAAATATAGAAAGTATATAAAATAATAAATTATTTTAAATATTAAATAGAAAGTTAATAGAATATTAAATAGAAAATTAATAGTTAATATAACTAATTTATTATAATAATATTTCTTCTTTTTAATTAAAATATCTTTATCAATAAAATTGAAAAAATTGGGAAAATATGAACCTCAGTAAAAAACATATTGCAGTAATAGCTATCATTTTTGTTATTGCAGTTATATTAAGCATATTTGCAAGTGTGATGTTAAAAAATAACATTGAAACTGGAATATGGGTAAAAGGAAACCATATGAATGATGTTAATTTAGATACATTATCTGAAAATGGTGTTAAAGATATTTTCCTACATTCAAGTGCTGTGAATTTATACAATGAAGAAAATGTTAGTCAATGGATAAAAAAAGCAAATGATAAAAATATCACAGTTCATATATGGGTTCAGTGTTTTTATAGTGATAATAATTGGGTTAATCCAATTAATACTACAACGGAAGATTATAACTATGACTTTTTCAATACCAAAATTGATGAGATTGAAAAATTAGCTAATATTGAGGGAGTTGGTGGTATTCAATTAGATTACATTAGATTTCCTGGAAATGCTTATGATTACGACTATCCTAATGGTGTAAATTCTGTTGGAGCAGTTAATAAATTTGTTTCAATGGCTAGTGATAAAATAAAAGAAGTAAGTCGAAATAAAAACAAAGATTTAACAATATCCGCAGTAGTTATGCCTGAACGAGACAATAAAAAATACTATGGTCAGGATGTTTGGACATTATCACAATATGTTGATGTAATCGTTCCAATGGCTTATGCTGGTAATTACAATGTAACTGAAAGTAATGCTCGAGCAGAATGGATTAAAAATACTGCGATATATTTTAAAGAGACTGCAATATGGTCTAATGTTTGTATAGGAATACAGACATATGAAAGCGATTCTGTTGAAACACCGTTATCTGCAAGTCAGCTAAAAAAAGATAGTCAAGCAGCGTTAGATGGTGGAGCTAATGGAATTGCATTATTCCCTTGGGAACTTACAAAAAATTGGTTTAATTTAAATGAACTACAAAGATAATCCAATATTGATTTAATTAAAATGAACTCAAAAATAATATTAGTTTTTTATATTGGAGAAAAACGTTTTTTTATTTCGAAATTAGCTATTTCCATAACTTCATTTAAAGGCATATCTCTTTCGATTGCAATTCTTTTTAAATCCTCATATTCAGGTCTTGAGGATATAAGTTCATTTCCAATGAAACCTAATTTAAAAGTTATTTTTTCAGTTTTTCCATTTACATCAACATCAAGAGATACAAACTCCCTATTAGCTACTCCTCGATGAGTATTCTCAGATACTCGGATACCCAGAGTTCCAGTTTCTTTAAAAATTGTTGATAACAGCTTTTCAGTTTTATCTTTTCTTGAAATGACTTTAAGGATTTGACCAGGTCTGTTTTTCTTCATTATTATTGGAATAATAGCTACATCACTTGCTCCAACACCTATAAGCTTTTCAAATAAATATCCAATCATTTCCCCAGAAAGATGATCAATATTAGTTTCAATAACATCAATAGCTTGAGATTTTACATTCTCTTCTCCAGTAATAATTCTTAAAACATTTGGAAAATCTAAATTTTTCTTACCAGCACCATATGCAACTTTAGTTGTTTTTAAAATAGATAAAAAATCACTAAATTCATCACATAATTCTAAGTATAATGCCACACCTGTTGGAGTAGCTAACTCTTGATTTACAGGACCTCCAAAACAGTTTGCACCACTATTATTTAAAATAGCTACTGTGGCAGGAGCAGGAATTGGAATTCTACCATGAAATGTGTCTGTTGTTCCTCCACCTAAAGCTATTGGAAGACCTACCACATGCTCCTTGTTAAAATTTAATTTGAAATATCCATAAACAGAACCAAAAATATCTGCAACTGCATCAGCTGCACCAACTTCATGGAAATGGATTTCATCTAAAGATTTTCCATGAACTTTAGATTCTGCATTAGCTATTCTCTCAAAAACATTTTTTGAAATATTGAATATTTCATTAATTTCCTCTTTATCTAAATTTATATGTATAAAAGAATTTAATTTATTAGAATTAAATTTAGTATCTAAAATATTTTTTTCAACGTTATCTATAATTTTTAAAAGATTTTTATATGAAATAGAATGATTATTGATATTATCTTTAGATTTAAGTTCAACTTCTAGGTAAGTAGCTTGGATTCCTGATTTAACTATTTTGTTAATATGTACATTAACTCCTCCAAAATCATTAGCTACAAACTCCATAAATTCTTTCATTTCTTCAGGATTAACTCCTAAATCAACAAAAGCTCCAGCTAACATATTTCCAGATATTCCTGCATTTTGAGGATCAATAATAACTACCATAAAATCTTCCTATCTTCTATTAATCATTTAAGTTGAAATAAGTATATTTTTAAAATACTTATTTTTTAGAATTTTTTATATAAATTTTAAGATTTTTTTATTTTTTTACATAAATTTTATAAATATTATATATTTTTAATAAAATTATATTTTTTATAAATAAATTTAAATAAATATAATTAAATTTTTAATAAAATTATATCTTTTATAAATGAATTTTAAATAAATATAATTTAAATTTAAAAAATTATATCTTTTATAAATAAATTTAAAATAACTATTATATAATTTTTAAATTAATAATATATATAATATAAATTATAATATAAATAATAATATCTAATATACTAAAAATTTATCAAAAATAAGCTAATAAAATATTACTAAATATGAGAGGGGGATTTATTTGAAGAAAGTAAGTAATAGGAAAAGAGAAACAAAGATATTTGAAAATATTAAAATTCATTATGATTCTGATTATTTTTATATTACAAATCCCAATCAATTTTTAACAATAAACGATGGAACATTGTCAAATGGAATCGATATTGTAAAAAATATAGTTATTTTATCAGAGGAATATGCTGAAAATCATAGAAATATAAAAGAAAATGCTAAAGTGAAATCTAAAGCAAAATCGAGAAATCAGAAAGATAAAGCTACTGAAAAAGAATCTAAAGAGAAATTCCGAAAATCTATTGAATCTTTTAGAATTGACCATGACATTGGAAACAATTATATAATTCATAAAAGTGAAGGTTCTACTGATTATTTTGTTGAAGCAAGTGAAAATATCAACATGATTAACTTTATGGAGACTAATCTAGATTTACTTAAAATAAACAATAATCTTGAAGCTGTAAGAGCCGTTGATGGATTTAAAAATGGAAAACTTGATTTAAATCAAATAATTTATATAAAGAAAAGTTTAAATCTTAAAGAATTGATTAGACTATATAAAACAGCTATTGAAACTAAAACAGCTTATTTCCAATATTTAAAACTTCCTGAACATATTCAAAATGTCCTAAATATTGAAGAATATCTAATAATCTCCTGTGACTCTCCTGAAATTCTTGATCCTGATGCAGAAGAAGAATCTGAGAAAAGTAGTAAAAAAAGAGGAAGAAAAAGAACAACAGAAAAAACTGAAAGCTCTGCTAAAAATAAAGCTACAGAAAAAACTGAAAGTAATTCAAAAAGTAAAACTACAAGTAAAAATTTAGATGATAATGATGATGAAGATAATGACATTAATCATTATAATGATAATTATAACAATTATTTAGGTATTCAAAGTGAAGAATTAATCCAGATAGAAAAAGAATTAATCACACTAATGATAAAAAGCTGTAATAGTGGGTTTAAAAATATAAATCTAAGTTTTGGTGTATTAGATTACATATTAGCTGAAGGAATAACACTAAATTCTCTTGTAGATGCTGGAATGGAATTATGTGTAGGTGTTGAAAAGACGGAAGCAAAAACAAAAGAGATTCGTGAAAAATTAAAAGATAGAATATTGAAATCTTTGGAAGATTTAAATGTAATCGCTCTTATAATGGCAGCTTTAAGATGTGAAGATGATTTTGAAAGTAACCGTCTTCGAGAAGTAGATGTAAGTGATGATCCTGCATATCTTTATAGTGATGAAGTTTTAGGAATGGCAATAGCTAATCAAATTGCAGGAACAAAAGCTATTTTCAATTTTAAAAGATATGACGAAGAAAAACCTGGAATAATAAGTGAACTTGGACCAATGGTAGATGATATATTTGCAGGTCTTGTAGCTGGTTGTATGTCCAAAATATTTGAAGAGGATATTGAGGATTAACAGTATCCTCAAGAATTAAATCCCTTTAAAATCCTAAGGATGTCTCTAATGAGTAAAAAAAACAAAGAAAAAGATGACTATTTCCAAGAAGAAAAATCTTCAATATTAAGATCAATTGGTGGATTAGTAACTTTTTCAACAATTTTGCCTTTAAATATCCATACTTCAATTGAAGAAATGGCTAAGGTTACTTGGTTTTGGCCAGTGATTAGTGCTTTCGTTGGGTTAATTGCTTTAATAATTGTTTATTTATTAAATATTTTAAATTTTCCTTATTTTGTAACAGCTACAATTATTTATAGCTTTTTTATAGCTTTCAATGGATTTCATCATATTGATGGTCTTATGGACATTGGGGATGCATTGATGGTTCATGGACCACCTGAAAAGAAAATAGCTATAATGAGAGATTCGAAAATAGGAACGGGAGCGATAGCTTTATTTTTTATTGTAGCTATATTGACTATAGTTTTGTTATATTCAATACTTGAAATAGGACCAATTATTTCTTTAAATTCGATAATAGCCATAGGACCAATAGCTGGAGTACTAATTTGTGAAATGTCTGGAAAGTTAGGTCTTCTTAGCTGTTGTTTAAGTTCAAAGCCAGGTCCAGATGGTACTGGAAAATATTTCATATATTCAATGAATCATCTAAATTTTATAATTATATTGATTATATGTTTAGTTATAGGGTATCTATTAGCTAATATATTAGGTATTTTTGGAGTCCTTGGAGGAATCTTTGGAGGGGGATTGATTTCACTTATTGGAAAAAGAAACTTTGTTATAGCTACAGGAGATGTTTTAGGAGCATCTAACGAAGTTGGAAGGCTTTTTTCATTACTATTTATGTTAATAATGTTAACAATATTTTATATATGATTTAATAATTTAATTTAATTTAATTAATAATTTTAATAATTATGTGGTATAATGGAAATCAACGTTTTACGATTAGATCATAGATTAAAAAGAGATACCCGGATAACTACTCATGTTTGTCTAACTTCAAGAGCATTTGGAGCTTCAAAAATCTATTTAAGTGGGGAAGAAGATCACAAATTGATGAAAAATGTTAGAGATGTTGTAGCTCGTTGGGGAGGAAACTTCCAAGTTGAATATAAAAATAGCTATATGAATCTAATTGAGGAGTGGCAAAATGAGGGAGGAGAAGTTATTCATCTTACAATGTATGGCTCACAAGTTCAAGATGTAATAGAAGAGATAAAAGAATCACAAAAAGACAAACTTATTATAGTTGGAGGTTCAAGAGTTCCCACTAAAATATATAAAAAATCAGATTATAATGTTTCTGTAACAAAACAACCTCATTCTGAAGTTTCTTCCCTTGCAGTTTTCCAACATATGTTGTTAGATGGGGATGAATTTAACCTTGAATTTGATGATGCTGTTTTTGAAGTTATTCCTAGTGCTGAAGGTAAACAAGTGAATATTAAAGAGAAAAATAAAAAATAATAAGATTAGCTATAAAAATAAACAAGATTAGCTATATAAAATAAACAAGATTAGCTATATAAATAAAAAGGTATAAAAATGAATCCAAAAAAAGAATTAGAAGATGCAGGAGTCATAAAAGACGGAAAACTCGTCGACGGAGTATGGTACAACAGTAACTGGCAAATTTTATACATAGAAACCAATCCAATTCGAGTCAAACTTGTAGAACTTGACGAAGGTCAAAGAACATTTTACGTAGATAAAGATAGTGCTTTACCTTGGGCTGAAGACATTGTAAATTACATAGAAGAGAATTATGGAAAAGTAAACTTATAATATTCATTTTATGTAAATTTATACATAACTAGTTGAAATCAATAATTATTAAACGCAATTCTATAAAAAATTATTTACAAATTATAAACAAATTGTAAACAAATTATAAGAAATTATAAGAAATTGTCGAAAAATATATAAAAATTATAAATAAATTATAAACAAATTATTATAAAATTATATATGAATTATATATAAATTATAGAATAACAGAAAAAATATATTAAATAAAAAATTCAATAAATAGATCTTCCATGAGCAATAGCTACTATTCCTGGAATATCTACTACTTCTAACATAAAAAATGCTTCAATACCCTCTTCTTCAAATGCAACTACCTTTTTTGATTTTACAGAATTACTTAAAAGTGCAGCTACTGGAGGAGTTACCACAAAAATAGAATTTTCCTCATTCAACCCTTCTTTCGTTTCATCACCCAGCAAACCTTTCCCAATATGAATTTTCACACCTTCTTTAGCTAAATCAATCATAGAAGATTCAATTTCTTCTTTGTTACTTGTGGTTGGAGCTATTCCTGCATCACTAACAGCAGTATGCATAATGACACTTCCCTCAAAATCAATAGCTAAATCTTCAGTTTCTCCATTAATTATTTTTTCTTTTAATTTAGGAAGTACTGCATCCCTAGCTGTAAAGATAGTTCCAGAGATTAATATTTTATCCCCTATATCTAAATTTTCAATATCTTTATTAGAAATAGGGGTTTGTAATTTTTTTATATCTTTGGTTTTTTTCATATAATTTAATATATATTACAAATATTTAATTATTTTTATAATATAACTTTTATAAATTGAAATTGTTAAAAATTTAGGTTATTCAAAATAATCATCTAAGGTACCTTTAGCTTTAGCTTCTGTTAAAATAGAATAGTCTAAAATTTCTTTTATTGAAGCTCCTCTATGTAACATTCCTTTTAAAGTAGATTCTCCTAAAAGAACATAATTCCATTTAGCATCCATCCTATCTTCACCTTTAAGTTGATTAATCTTGTCTAAATAATCTAAAGTAGCAACTCTTTTAGCTTGAACATTATAAGAAGAAATATCCTTATCCGCTTTAGTTTCAACAACATAAATATCATTTGAAATTTTCACTACAAAATCAGGGAAATATCTTGCAAGTAAACCATCTTCTCTAATGTACATTATAGCTGAAAAAGTATGATAAAATTCATTGATTTTTATAAAGGAATTTACTCCAGCATCTCTATCAACTGACTCGATAAATAATTTTTCAAGACCTCCACTATTTGAAGGATAAGCTAATCTTTCATAAATAGATTTAGAAACCTCAACTGAATAATTTTCTCTCATTCTAAGTTCTGAAATTGATGAAAAATATATTTTATTAACTTCAGCTTCTTTAACATTAACATTAGTTTGTATTTGATAAATAATTTGAGTTATTTCTTTAACTATATGATTAATAATATTTTCCTTAGACATTAGAAGAATTTTCCAATTATCATCTAAAAAAGGATTAAATCTCGTATTAAATAACCTAGTTTTTATATATGTATCGATTAATCCAACAATTTCCGCATGCTGAACTTGAATCATTGGAAAAGATCTTTGTTTTCTTTTTCCTGTAGATTGAGACATTGAAGTAATTTCTTTAACTAATTTTGAAATAAACTCATTGTAACTTTGAGAATTAAATAAATTCGCATTTACTTTGTATTCACCGAATCTTGTTCTCATTGTAAGCTCTTGAGATACAAACCTTTCTCCAGGTTTTCCTTTAATTTGTTGTAAGGTTTCTAATGGAATTGGAAAAGGTTTAAGATTATTTATGGATAATTCTTCTTTAGATAATACTTCCTCTCTTTCACGAAGGATAATTGGCCAATAAAAATCATATTCTTCATAATTATCTCTTAAAGGAACAGTTATCATGTCCCCTAAAACTTTTTGAGAATTTATATCGTCTTTTATTTCAGTTACAACTCCATCTTCAATATAATCTTCGTAAAATTCAATGAAAGTAGGATGTTCAATAATGCTTAATATATCTAAATAATTGACTGGCTCTTTCTTTTTAATTAAAACATTTTCACGACTTTCTTTTTTAATTTCATCAAACTCACTTTCCCTCCACATCAATCTTAAACCACGCCCTATAGTTTGTTCAAGCAAAATTGGAGCACTAGTTGATCTAAGAGGAACTATTACAGAAATATTATTTACATCAAAACCTTCTCGAAGCATTAAAACTGAAATAATTATTCTTGGATTTTCGTAATTATCAATATTAAACAATTTTTGTTTTACTTCATTCCAATCCTTTTCTGTGATATCTCCTTTTCTATTGGAATGTATTTCCATCAAACTGTCTTCAGATAAACCTTCATCTATAAAAAATTTAGTAACTAAAGGAGCTACTTTCGTATCTTCACAAATTACAAATAATTTAGGACTTTTATTCTTACTTAACTGTGAAAACTCTTCATCTAAAATATCTAACTTTCGAAGTCCTGCTCTTAACATTAATCTTTGTCCTTCAGATAAAGAAATTGGGTTGTTATTATCATCTCGAATAGCTTTGAAATCTAAATCAATAGAATCAATCTCATTTCGCCTATCTATAGCTATCATCTTAACAAGCCCTTTATGAATAGCTGTTTTTAAATCAAAATCAACAATCACATGAGGAAAATAATGTTTAGTTTTGTTTTTGCCAGTAGTTGAGCTATATGGAGTAGCTGAAAAATCAACTTGAATGAAATTATCGCCTTTATTTTCAGATATTTTATTTAATGATTTTTGCCATTCAACTTCAAAAATTTCATTATTCTTTTTTATTTCATGAATATGGTGAGCCTCATCATTAAAAACCACAAGATTATCAAGACTTGCTAAAAATTCAGTTTCATTTCCCTTTAAAAAATTATTATCTAATGATTCAAGAGAATTTCCAGCGGTTTTACCTGGTGAAATTGGAAGAACATTTTTTAAAACTTCAACTGGTTCATCAAGAGGAGAATTTACAGTAATCTTTTCTTCATTTCCCATTAATAAATGCCAATTTGTAATAGCTATTATTCCCTCTCCAGTAACTTTAGAAGATATTTCTTCTTTTTTCGCTACTGAAGATTGTATAAAACCTAAAATTTTATCTGAATAATAAGGAGGAATGAATAAATCTTTAAATTTAATGAAATCAGAACTACCAAAATCTCTTTCACCATTACCATTTTCTATTTCTTTTCCAAGAAATGCATCTAAAAGTCTGTTGTATACAATTAACCCTGGAGCTACCAATAAAAAATTCTTTGAAAATGATTTATTATTTATGTTGTTATCACTATTAAATGATTTATCAATAGAGTTTGCATTTAAATACTGCCAGATTATTATTGCATTTAACACCCAAGTTTTTCCAGTTCCTGTTGCCATCTTAACAGCATACATAGGATGTTGATATTTTTCTTTATGTAAATCTTCAACATCCATATCCTGAAGAATTTCAGGATTTGTTTTAAGATATAACTCAATTACATTTTTTACATTCAAAACTTCATGAAGATAAATTATATTTAAAATAGCTTGTTTTTGACCTTCATGAAAATTAATATCCCTCATATCTGAAAATGCTGAATCAAACCAAAACTTCAATAAATCTTGAGTAATTGGACTTACTTCTTCTAAAAAAGTTCCATCTTCCCATGATTTATTAACTTCATCAGATAATAATTTTGCCATTTTTAATGGATTTGACCCAGTTCCCTTAAATTTTTTAGCCATAACAACACCCCATTACCTAATTGATTTCAACTGTTGTGGCACTTTCAAACCCAAATACATCTACAGCTTTAACACATATTACTCTTTTACGATTTAATTTTGGAACATTTAATACAGCTTTTTTAATAACTCTAAATGGATCAGCATCATTTTCAGTATTTTGCCTATAATCCTGCCACATACTTCTAAATACTTCACCATCATAATCCGGATCAACACTCCAATATTCAATAAGAGTTAAAGGATCTTCAGCTATAACTTTATTAAGTTTTTCCTTGTTCTTATCATCTAATGGAAGAGCATCTGGAGATAATAAAATATAATTTTCTAATTCAACATTCAGTAATTCATTTTCATTATCATAATTTTTAACATAGGGTTCTTTAATTTGAAGATATTGAAGAGAAGAAAATCTTAAATTCCCCGATTCAATGAGTTTTTTAGCTTTTGATTTAGTTTTAAGTTGATCAAGTAAATCAGGTGGAATAACCAATACTTCAAGATTTTTATCATCTAGTTGTTGAATAATTTGACCGATATCTTGAACAAAATTCCATCCAAGAACAACAACTTTACTCCATCCCCCACCTTTATAAGTTTCTCTAAGTTTCTGTGCTTTAGTTAAAGCATTATACCCTGTCATTTTAGAAGGAGAATCGACATAAATAAGAATTTTATTATTATTTTTATCTTTCATATATCCTAAATTTGTATAAGACCCATCATTTAAAGTAAAAGGAATAGCATTGTAAAGATGCATAACAACTTCTGATAAATCACGGATTGTTTTAAAATCACTTTTCTCAAATTGTTCTTTTTGATAGTCCCCTATATATTGGAATAAGAATGGCTTAGCTTCATTGTCAATTAATCTTTTACGAGTAATCATACAAGCAGGTTTACCTAAATCAGACATAATCCATTGCCTACCAAGTTTTTCAGCAACTGCACCTGTAGTGCCTGAGCCGCAGAAAAAGTCAGCTACTATTGAATTTTCATTTGACGAAGCTTTTATTATTCGTTCAATGAGTTTTTCTGGTTTTTGAGTCCCATAATTAACATTTTGTTTGGAATTACCTTTAACCACCGGCATTCTCCATACATCTTCTGGAATTTTACCTTTATCTGCTGATTCCCCACCTATATACTCTTTTCCACCCAAAGTTCTTGAAGTTTTGTATCTCTGTTTACTTTCTTCCAATATATCAACCCTAACATCATCCCCATTAAAGATATTGCTTTCTGTTTTTGAAAAATAGAGTATAATATCATGTTTTCTTGGAAAATATTTATCACTTCTTCCAGGTGTGTCTGGATAAAACCAAATGATATCGTTAATAAAGTTTTCTTTACCAAAAATATCATCCATTATTACTTTTAAATAATGTCCAACATGCCAATCAATATGAACATAAATACTACCTTTATCTGAAAGTAGTTCTCTCATTAAAACTAAACGTGGAACCATCATCTCTAAATAACTAGCAGTTCCTTCTTTCCAAGTGTCTTTATATGCAAATTGTTCAATAACTGTAGGTTTTTGTTCAATACTTGTATCTGGAAGATCAACTTTAGTTCTATAATCTGCTTTAGAATCAAAAGGTGGATCTATATAAATAAGATCAATTTTACCTCGTAAAGTTGGACTATTTTCAGATTCATGAAGTAATGCTGCCATAGCTAAGAGGTTATCTCCATAAATAAGTTTATTATCCCAATTGTTATTTGTTACTTTAACTTTATCCTTAAAATAACCACTTTTATCTTTTGAAGGTAGGACGAATTCATTTGTTTGTAAAAATAAATTTGTTTCCTGACCTAAAATTCTTTCAGCTTCTTTTTTCCCTCTTTTAATAATTTTAGGTAACTCTTCAATCAATGAATAACTCATACAAGATAAACCCCCAATAATTTTTCAATATATCATTACACTTCAACCATCAATATCAATATTGTAAATACTAATATATATAGAATGCGAAGGATTGATATATAATATAAGAAGGTTTGATGATGGTTAACAAATCTAGTAATATACTCATTTAGTCAAATTTTACACATGAAAAAACAACACCTCGATGAAAAAATAATTGATGCAATAAGCTTTATTCAAAGGAGTCCAGATCGAGAAAAAGTATTAAAAGACCTAAAAAACGATTTGAAAATACCAACGAGAATTTCAAATAGTACAGGAATTAGTACTTCTAATGTATCCAGAGCATTGCAAAAATTAAAAGAAAAAAATCTTGTAATTTGTCTAAATGAAAAAGCGAATCAAGGACGACTTTATCAAATCACAGATTTTGGACTCGAAGTTTTAAAATTCGTGAAATAATATTTATAAAAATAATTATTTTTTTAAAAAGAATTTATATTATCTCATAGAAATTTGCTTTAAATATTTTTTAAAAGAATTAAATTTAATTTTAAGTATTTTAATGAAATTATACTTGTTATTTTATAATTTAAATTAATTTATAAAAATTATATAATTATAAAATATATAATCAAATTTCACTAAAAATACACAATTTTTTATCAAAAAACAAAAATAATCAATAGAAATTTAATCTTATTTTATATCCAAACTACTTTTAATTTCACGAAGAGAATCTAAAAAATCAAGCAAATGAGATTTTTTGATATGACCCATTAGAACTATCCTTATAGCTTTTGGATAAGTTGATACAGAAACCATCCAACCTTTTTCTTCTAATAATTTAGCTAAATCATCGGTTGGAATTTCAGGATGATTAAAACCAACAATATTCAGTTCTGGTTTTATAACAAGCTCAAACCCTTCTTTAACAAGCGCATTAGCTAAAAATTCAGTGATTTCCATACACTCTTTAGCACTCTTTTCATAACCCTCTCTTCCCATATACTGCATAACTGCCCAGGTAGCTGCTGCTGGAGCACCAAGACGAGTTCCAACAATTGTTGATTGTTTTTTTGTAGTAAGATAAGGAGCTTCAACAGACATAATATCTAAAAACTTTTTTTCTCTAAACAGTATACAACCAGAAGGTATTGGGGCAAGTCCCATTTTATGAGGATCGATTGTAATAGAAGAAACACCTTTTAGGGAAAAATCATATCTTGGCATTTCATAGCCTAAGTCTTTTAAAAAAGGAATGATGAAACCACCAAATGCAGCATCTACATGTAAATAAATATCATTTTCAGTAGCTATTTTTGATAGTTCTTCAATAGGGTCAATTACACCAAGTTCTGTAGTTCCAGCAATTCCTAAGATAGCTATCGTGTTATCATTGATATTTTCTTCAACAGAACTAATATCAACTCGATAATTTTCATCTAAATCAGCTACTACAAGCTTTAAGTTAAGTATATCTGCAGCTTTTTTAAATGAAAAGTGAGCAGATTTTGGAACAATGACTTCGGGAATAATATATTCTTTATAATTGTCAATTACACCAATGTTTTTTTCCTCTCTAGCTAAATTACGAATAGCTCTCATAGCCATTAAGTTAGCTTCTGTTCCACCAGTTATAATATTACCATATGGTTTATCTAGAGAAAGTAAAGTACCAATATCTTTTATAACCATTTCTTCCAATTCTTGAGTTCCTTTAAAAAGACCAGGATCTCCTAAGTTTGCATCTAAAAAATCACAAAAAGCTTTTTTAGCTAATGGGTCAGCGTCAGTACACATTGATGCTAAAATATTACCATTAGAATATTTTAAATCACACTCTTTGTATTTAGCTAATGTAGCTAATATTTTTTCTTTTTCTAATGGTTTTTGATTCATAGAGTACCCTTAAATATTAGTATAATATAAAATAAGTGAATATAATTTTATTAATATAACTTTATATAATTTATATATATTTTTTAATTATAAGTAGTTTTATAAATTAAATAATATTTTATTATATATATAATTTATTAAATGAAAATATAAAATAATTCTAAATAATTATTAATAAAAATAAACACATTTTGAATATATAAAAAATAACTAAATAATAATTTATAATAATAAAAAAAATAAGTATTTAGTGTATTAAGGATTGTAGAAACAAGAGTCTCTACAAGCCACGAAAAATATTAATACACATATTCAAATTTACTAATACATAATCGTATCAGCTTTTTCGAAAGTAAAATATCATCACGCAATATTTAATTATATTATATAAATTATATTATATAAACCTTATTAAAAATAAAGTAAAAAATAAATATAAAAAATATTGTCAAAATAGTAATTTTCATATAATAAGGGATTATCCTCTTTCATATTAATGGGAGGAAATGAAAAGATAACCTATTCAGAAGTAAAAAAAATAAATACTCCAAATGTACTTTTTATCTACCTATAAAAATAATAGGTCATGAATGATACATGCACTGCCTAAAACAATATAGACAGTCCCAACAAAGATATAAAACATGTAATCACCTCCTTTTAAAGAGGAAGTACAAAATATTACGTGATTTAATTTTTACTTCCTGAAATTCGACTTCTAAGTTTCATCTTTTATTTATATTTAAGATTGACATTAGTAGTAAAATGGAAAGAGGAAATCCCAATATAATAATATAATTTCATGATATAAAAAAGTTATTATTTTATGAAAAAATAGTAATAAAATCATATAAATATAAATAATTTTCATTAAACATTATAGATTAAATAATAAAAATAAAATGTACTAAAATAAAATATTAAAAAGAAAATTAAAATAAACAAATATTTAGTGTATTAATGATTGTAGAAACAAAAATCTCTACAAATCACGAAAAAGATTAATACACAATATTCAAATTACTAATACATAATTGTATCAGCTTTTTCGAAAGTAAAATATCATCACATGATATCTAAATAAAAATATGTATATTATATAAACCTTGTTAAAAATTAAATAAAAAAATAAATTACAGCTTAAAAAAGCTATAATTAATCATATTCTTATTTTTTCATATTTCTTGCAACATCTAAAAGTAATTTTTGCTCAGCTCTAGCTACCGCCTTTCTTACATCAGCTACTGCATCTGTATTAGCTGAAACACTACTGATTCCGAGTTCTACAAGTTGTTGAACTATATGTGGTTTACTACCTGCTTGACCACAAATACTTGATGTAACACCTGCTTCTGTACACTTTTTGATGGTTCGTGCCATTAATTTTATAACTGCAGGGTGTTCTTCGGTATAATTTTTAGCTACTAACTCATTGTTTCTATCTACTGCAAGAGTATATTGAGTAAGGTCATTTGTTCCGAGAGAAACAAAATCAACTCCTACTTCAATGAAATCTTCTACAATTAAAGCTGCAGCTGGAGTTTCAACCATTATACCAAAATCAATGTCTTTGTGAGGTATAAGTCCTACTTCTTCAGATATTGCTTTAGCTTTTTTCAGCTCATCTGGGCTTTGTGATAGAGGAATCATAATTCCGATATTTGTGTAACCTTGTTCACGGAGTTTTTTAATAGCTTTAAATTCAGCTTTTAATATTTCTGGCTCATCAAGCTCTCTTCTAATTCCTCTCCAACCTAACATTGGGTTATGTTCGTGTGGTTCATCTTCTCCACCTTTTAAGGTCTGGAACTCGTCTGTTGGAGCATCTAAAGTTCGATACCATACAGGTTTTGGATAGAAAACATCTACAACTTTTACAATATTCTCCATCAATATCTTAATCAGTTCATCTTCCCTACCATCAAGAATAAATTTCTTTGGATGAACACCAGAAGTAAGCATCATATGTTCAGTTCTAAGTAAACCTACACCATCTGCACCAGTTGCATGTGCTTTTTTAGCTGCTTCAGGCATACTTACATTGGCTTTAACTTCGGTTACAGTTATTATTGGAGCAGCTCCTTGAGAAGTAGCTACATCTGTGTCTTGTTTTTCATTAGCTATATCCAATTCTCCTTCAAAAACCAGGCCTTTTTTACCATCCACAGTTACTTTATCATTTTCTCTTAAAAATTCAGTAGCATCACCAGTTCCAACAACACATGGAATTCCAAGTTCACGAGAAATAATAGCTGCATGACAGGTTATTCCTCCTTCATCAGTAACAATTCCACTAGAGCGTTTCATAGCTGGAACCATATCTGGAGTAGTCATGGTTGTGACCATTACATCTCCATCTTTGATTTTATCTAATTCATCAATTTCGTGAATAATTTTTACAGATCCTGCAGCCATTCCTGGACTTGCACCAAGACCTTTTACAAGAACTTCTCTATCTTCTATGTCCTCTTCATCCTCATATTTTGTATCATCAACTTCATCTAAAGTGGTTATTGGTCTAGATTGTAACATATGAAGTTTTTTATTATGGAAAGCCCATTCAGTATCTTGAGGCGCATTATAATGATTTTGAATCCTTTTACCCATTTCAGTTAACTCAACAAGTTCTTCTTCAGATAAAACCCTTGAATTTCTTAATTCTTCAGGTACATCAACTTGTTTAGTTTCACCACTCTGTAATTTTTCAAACATTACTTTTTTATTAGCTATACTATAATCTAAAACTTTTTCAGTTTTTTTATCAACATAATAAGTATCTGGAGTTACAGAACCTGAAACAACAGCTTCCCCTAATCCCCAAGAACCTTCAATAAGTGCAACATCTTCCCCAGTAGATGGATTAACAGTAAACATTACTCCTGCCTTTTCAGCAGCTACCATCTCTTGAACAACCACGGCAATATAAACTTTTGAATGTTCAAAATTATTTTCTTCTCGGTAAAATATCGCTCTAGCTTCAAAAAGAGATGCCCAACATTTTCTAACATATTCAATTACAGATTCTGGACCTTGAATATTTAAAAAAGTATCTTGCTGACCTGCAAATGAAGCTTCTGGTAAATCTTCAGCAGTTGCAGAAGATCTAATAGCTACAAGGGCATTTTCTTCCCCAACCTGTTGAGATAAAACATTGTATGCTTCAACAATAAGTGTTGAAATATCTTCAGGAATCGGAGTTTCTATTATTATTCTTTTAATCTTTTCAGCAGTATTTTGAAGTTTTTTTGTATTGTTGATATCGGTTCCCTTTAACATATTCATGATATTATCAAGTATTCCAGAATCAGTCATGAATTTATTATAAGTTTCAGCTGTTACAACAAAACCAGGAGGTACTGGTATTCCAGCTTGGGTTAATTCCCCTAAATTAGCTCCTTTTCCACCAGCAATTCCCACGTCATCTTTACTTATGTTTTCAAACTTTTCAACATACATGTTTTCATCCAGTTGTTTTAATATGATTTTTTTATAATTAAATAAAATTTTCTTATAAATAATTTCTATAAATTATATATAAATTAGTATAATTCTTACACTTATATAATATGTATAATTATTAAACTTATATATAGTATGTATAATATTAATAATATTTAAATTTTATAAAAAAATAATCTAAAAATTAATAAAAAATGATTAAATTTTATAAAAAAATAAAATATAAAATAACTAAATTTTATAAAAAAATAAAAAATTTATATAAAAAATTAATAAAAATGAATAAATCTTATAAAAAAATAAAAAATTAATAAAAATAAAAAATATTTTGAAATAGGTATATAATATCTCAAATAATTAAATAAAAATAAATAAAATAAGTAAAAAGAAAAAATAAGTAAAAAAAGTAATAGTAAAAATAGCTAATTACTTATTTAACCAATTCTTCGCCTTTATCAACTACAATTTTACAACTAACTGGTAATTTCATTCCAGCTCTTCTTAAAGCTTCTTTAGCATCTAAAAAGTTTTTCTTTGTAGTGTCAATAGACAAAACTCTTTGATTCTTTTTAACAATAGCTTCAGTACTAACAGACTTACCAAAAGCTTTTCTCATTCCATTCTGAACCCTATCTGCTCCTGCACCAGTAGCCATTGGGTTTTCTCTAACAATGTGATGAGGGTATACTCTAATCTTTAAATGGTAACCCATTCTTCCAGCTCTTCTTTGCATAAATCTGTTAGAAGCAATACGAGCTGCTTCTAAAGCATTATGTCTTATATGAGCTGGGTCTTTTACAGCTAAACTTACTTTAACTGGGAAATCTTCGGATAAGTTTCCCATATCATATTGAACAATCCTTGAACCAGGAATTTTTCTTATATATTCTTTTCTTGTATAAGCACGAGCCATTAATAGTCCTCCGTGATAAAATTGATTTATATTCTAATTGTGTTTTTATTAAGCAATTTTATTTCTCTGCTAAAATAGGTCGATTTCAAAGTGTATTTCCTTAAATCAACACTCTAACACAAACTATATCCAATAATATAAAAATTAAGATTAATATATTTAAGAATTATATTTAAGAATAATATTTAAATATTAAATAGATAGAATAAAAGTATTTATTGAATTGCTTATTAATAAATGTTACTAATATTATATAAAAATTAGCTAAATTAAATAAAATTATAATTTTTAAAATTTAATATTATAAAATATTCTATATATAATTAATAAAAAAATTCTATATATAATTTATAAAAATATCCTATATATAACTTATAAAAATATCCTATATATAATTAATAAAAATATTCTATATATAATTAATAAAAATATTCTATATATAATTTATAAAAATATCCTATATATAACTTATAAAAAAATTCTATAAAATATAAAAAATATTATAAATTTATAAATAATATAATTATACAATAAGAAAATTTAAAAATTAAAGCTATTAACTAATAAAACATTGGAGTTGAAGAAAAAATGAAAATAGCTATTACAGGAAAAGGAGGAGTAGGAAAAACAACCATAGCCAGCACCCTCGCCTACATACTTTCAAAAAACCACAATGTATATGCAATCGATGCTGATCCTGATATGAATTTAGCTACAAGTCTTGGAGTTCAAGAAGAGATTAAACCAATCTCAAGTATGAGAAATTTAATTAAAGAAAGGACTGGAGCAGATAGTGGATCATCATTTGGAGAAGTTTTTAAAATGAATCCTAAGATAAGTGATCTTCCAGAAAAATTGTCCTATGATTATAAGGAAGATGGTTCATTAAAACTTATGGTTATGGGTAGTGTTGAAAAAGGAGGAGATGGTTGTATTTGTCCAGCATCTGTACTTCTTAAAGCAATACTTAGAAACATAATTGTGAAAAAAGAAGAATTAGTTATACTTGATATGGAAGCCGGAATAGAACATCTTGGTAGACGTACTGCAGAGTCTGTAGATGCTATGATTATTGTGGTTGAACCTGGACGAAAATCCCTTGAAACAGCAGAGAGAATAAAAAAACTATCACAAGACATAGGAATCAAAAAGATTTTAGCTATTTTAAACAAATGTTCTTCTAAAGAAGAGAAAGAATTTGTAGAAAAAAAGCTTGTTGAATTGAACATTGAGCTTATTGGAACCATCCCTATGGATAAATATGTTATTACTTCAGATATAGAAGGAAAACCATTGCCAGAGTATAAAGATTCAATGGCACTTAAATGTATTAATGAAATAGCTATGAATTTAGAAAAATTCTTTTAAATAGTATTTTTTTAATATAAATATTTTATAGAGTTATTTTCGATATTGAATTAGACAAAGTAAATTAAATTTTCGTGTGAAAATTTAGCGCAAAATAAACACTATCCTACCATAGTTTTTTCATTATTTTTTTATAAAATATAATAAAATAGATATACTATTAAAGACAATATATATAATATATTTTTATTATAAAAAAATTACAATAATAA
>Ga0082212_10003972_pt1 | contig 20724 bp, 12 predicted proteins | sample TergutNt197P3_FD_71548 | JGI IMG/M metagenome (GOLD analysis project Ga0082212, IMG submission 71548) | Neocapritermes taracua P3 segment gut microbial communities from Petit-Saut dam, French Guiana - Nt197 P3 | ecosystem: Host-associated > Arthropoda: Insects > Digestive system > Gut ... | reverse complement strand
CATAAAGGGGATTGAATGCACGACTTTTACGCTCTTTTTTCATTTTTCCTTGCATTATTTCGATACAAATATAAGCAAAATTTGCTATCTGTCAAATAAATATGAGTTTCTCAGCAGACCCTAAATATCAAAAATTGTCGAGTGAATTTAGTTTTCATTTGAACCTAAATTTTATAAGTACGGGATTAGTTTCATTTGTGGACTGCAGCAAACTTTCAAAGATCTCTTTCTGTAAGTCATTTAGCATTTCTTTTGAGATGTATTTTTTAAGGTCAACCCAGTGACATATAGAAAAAACATATTCGTCGGTTACAACTTCCGGATCAAATTCGACCTTCTCCGCGAAATCAAGGATAAATTTTGATTTTCCGGTGTATTGGTCATAGATAATATTTGCCATTCGGTTCGGTTCTTTCCATACAAGTGTCGTAAATAGATAGTGACGATTATGCCTCACTGTTGTTATCGCATAAGGAAATTGAGCAAACCATTCTTCTAAAAGTTTATTTCGGTTTCTACGTCCTTCTTCTGTAAAATTCGATGACAGACCTTCTCTGGTATATTTCCCAAAATCAAATTGGAAAGCAATTTCAAGTTTTTCCATACCTATTTTATAAACAAAAGGATTTACAGGTCTGTAAACAAACCAGTCGTCTTGATAACTATAAACATTTTTATAGGCATAATAACTAAGATTTCTGTCTTCTTTATATTCTTTATGTAATAAAACATTATCATCAAGATTATAATATATAATCATTTCTGGAGTATAATGTGCATGAAATACATGTGTTTTATTATCAATAATGGCAAACTTATGCACAGCAGTAAAATCAGGATAGATAATCCGTTTTGTTTCAAAATAATTGCCTGATAAATCGTATATATGCACAGAACCATAAGGTTCAAGTAGCTCAATATTACCCGAAAAAGGATTTATGTTGAAATCCTGGATAAATGAATACTCTCCCGGCCCATTGCCTTTATTATCTATCTTGAAAAGATATTCACCAGTTTGATTGAAAACAAAAATAACACATTGTCTTTTATCTAATAAATAAAAGTTATCTTTAAATACAATAAATTTACTTATAGCTGAAACAAGCGCATTAGACGAATTTTCCAATTGCACTAATTCAATAGAACTAAAGTAATCAAAAAATGAAACTGTCTCTGGACGATCCATATCAACAGCAATAAAATGGTCGCTCTGTGGAGTCTTTTGTTTACACATAGTAAAACATACTATTAATAATAGCAAAATTATGTTCTTTTTATTCATGTTTTATTTTTTTTTTCATTAAAAAACTGGTTGAACTACAACCAGTCCTTTAAAATTTAATAAGTGTGTACAAATTGGCTGATATTGTGCCATTTTTCCATTATTAACATTTTTTTACATAAAACAGCCACAATTCAAAATTCTACCATGGATAACAAAGATCTGCCGGATCACCGGAAGCCGCACATGGGCAACCTGAATCACCAGTATATTCATGACAAAGAAATCCATAACAATCACCTTTATTACAAGTAATAGTACCACCTTCATTTTGGGCAAGAGCCTCAATAAAAGCCAAAGAAATATCCGTTTGAGTGCTACCACTCAAAATCACACTGACGTTAATCGCAATTACAGCTGCAAAAGCAAGCAGTCCTGTAATTGATAAAATTTTCTTTTTGTTCATAATTTTTTAATAATAATTCAACAATTGATAAATAAATTGGTAATTGCCTTACAGCTTTTAAGCTTGATTCAATATTATATTCAAGCCAAAAGGTTTTGGGTTTTCCTTCTCCTATGCCTTTTTATAATTGCAAGAAAATATAAAGTTTTTCTGTTTTTATAAACCTCCTTTCCTATTATTTAGTAATGATGGAAATTATGTGGAGCTAGCCGTTAGTTTAAAACCCCCATAGCCATCCTCCTTTTTTCTCGATGTAAATACTTTGCCCTTTTCCGAAATATACCGTTTATATAATTGCCAAATCCCAGGGTTAAGAGATGGATTGCCAATCATTAGTACTTTATTGTCCATATCGAGCAGGAAACATTGATATTCGATTTGATAAGGGAATTTATTGATTCTGTTAATTTCGTTTTTCGTGTCAATAAATACAGGATATCGAAAACCGTTTTGCCTGAATATGGATTCCAAAAACTTTCATCCTGCTTTTTGGGTTGAAAGAAAAAAAGAAAATCAACCTCGCCCGAAAATAACGAATCGGCTTCTGCAATAATCTGCTTCCATTCCGACAATTTCAAACGACAACTGCTGCAACCCAGTGAATCGACATAAAGCAGAATTTTATAATTGAGGTTGGTAATATTGATACAATCAGTATCAATACCCATTGACCGGCAAGGTATTCCGGTTGGAAACTGAATTTCTTTCCCGGTCCATTCTGCTACCACCTGTTGGATGTTTAGCCTTCTCCTTCCTTCTTTGCAGGAACAAAGTAGAAAGAGCAGTATAATCACATACCAACAGTATGCCTTTTTATGTCTGTTTGTAATTCGCTTCATTTAAATAACTCTCAATTATGCTGAAAAGGTTTGTAAAATATAATGAACTATGCAAACTTTTTTTTGATTTTTTTCCCCAAAAATATATATTATGCAACATATTCTAACAAATTCACAAATGAACGGTATTGTATGCCGGATAATATTTTTTAAAATAGTTCGTTTACATTATTGTAAACGAACTATTTGATGCAAATTGGTGAATGTTTTACGGAAAAGGTAATTCACTCATACATTTCTTCAGTCTTTTTTATTCTGTCCGATTTCAGCGCCTTGACGGATGAGCGTTTCACGAACTCTTGTTACATCTACCTCTTTGGGGGATTTCCCGGTTGCGACACACACTGCAGCTGCAACACCTGCTGCTTCGCCGAGACACATTACAGGAGCCATTGCTCTCCACGATTCGTACGATTGCTGGTCGGACGACATGCACCGTCCGGTGACTAACAGTCCTTCGGCTTCTTGCGGCAGCAGACAACGATAAGGAATTTCGTAGCCTGTATGCTCTAAGTAGCGTCTGTATCCGTAATACGAGATAATCGGGCAAGCCGACATCGCAATGGAGTCGTCGAAACGCCTGCCTTCGATGGCGTCTTCGGCCGTAGTGGTGTAAAGTCCTTCAATAAATCGTGTCTGACGGATACCAATCAATGGCGCAACTTCGGTAATGTAAGCATCGTCGAGCAATGGCGCCCGACGTTGCTGGTTACGTTGAAAATGATTGTAAACAGCAAGTCGCGTTTCAATTTCGCCTTTGGTAAGTGCATCGGCGTCTGTGGCGTCGAAATCAGCGCCGGGCCCCCAGTACAACAAATCGTTGTTGACGATAACCCCGCTCGCCTTAGCTCGCGTCTCCGGACTCATCGATACCCGGTACATCAGCGCGTTGGCTAAGTAATTGTCTTCTTTTATTTTTGCTTTCCAATAGGGAACTCCTGCATGAAATGCCACATCAGCATCGCCGCTGGCATCGATCACTACCTTACTGAAAATGGCCTGTCTTCCCGACTTGTTTTCGACGATTATTCCGGCGACATTGTTGCCTTCCATGATGGTATCAACGAAAATAGTGTGGAACAGGATGTTTGCGCCGGCCTCATGAAGCATCTTAAGCATCACGTATTTAGACTTTTCACCGTCGATCGGGTAACTGTATGTAAGATCACCTTTTGTGGTACTGCATTGTCGGGCAGCATACGTAGTCGAGGTGCCAAGTCCATTCAATTCTTTCATATTAAGGATATACTCTTCCGAAATTCCTTTGCTGGTTTGTAATTCGTCGGGATTTACCTGATTGCGGTATCCGTTGATGTTAAGCATCAGCGACGCGGTCGCTGTGCCGCCAAAGAAAGGAAAACGCTCGATGATAAGTGTTTTGGCTTTATTGCGGGCGCTTGCGATCGCTGCCGCCCATCCGGCAGGTCCGCCGCCAACAATGACCACATCAAATGTACCATATACAGGAATGGTTTTTACCGGCTCAATATAACCCGTTCCGTCCTTTGTTATCCCACTGGCCGGAGCACACCCATCTAACAGGGAAAGGGCGCCGATTGCCAGCGTACTCTTGAAAAAGTTTCTTCGATTGGTCGAAAATTCAAACATGGCTTCTTTCGATTCAGCCTTTGTAATGTCTCTGCCGCTTATTCTATCGGCCATACGCTCAATTTGCGATTTTTTAAAATTTCTGTTCATAAAAAAATGTTTAATAAAAATTATATAAATAAAATAGATGTTTACTGAAAAAATGAAACGACTTAATAAGTCCAACCTTCGTTTTGAGGAAAAATTGTCGTATTATTCATTACCCTCATCTGACTTAAAGGAATAGGGAAAAGAACCATGTGGGGTTTCATATTTAATGGTCCGCATGCTTGCATGGCACGCCCTGTTCTACACAAATCAAACCAGCGATGGCCTTCACATATTAATTCCAGCCGCCGCTCAAGGTAAATGGCTTCGCGTAAATCGTCTTTCGACAAACCTGAATAATCAGGCATACCGGCTCGTCTTCTTACCTGATTTATGTAAGAAAACGCTTCTTCTGTCTTGCTGTTCTCATTCATAACCTCTGCCAACATCAGAAGAACATCTGCATAACGAATCACTTTCCAGTTAGCCGGGCTATCCGAATTACGTGAAAGCCGATGAAAATATTTTCTTGTAAAGATTGCGGATCCGTACCCGGCAACTATTTCATGATAAACGCCATCATTGTCCGTATATCCTTTATTTACGGAAACATCTTTCCTTAAGTCGCTATCTTCAAAAAGATTATATGCCTCTTCGGAAGGATTATTCGTGTTTCCTGCACTCCCGATGATACCATAAAAGTTTAGTATGGCAGCATCCTGGGGAGCAAATTCAGTCGTGAAGCTTGATCCCATCTGTGGTGATGTCCCTGCTTCAAACTCAACATCGAAAATATATTCGCTGTGATGCTCATCTTTCGAATAATCCCATAAATCGTTGAAATTGGGTAAAAGTGCATACCCCATACCGGTCACTTCCCTTAATACGGTTTCCGCCTCAGTAAATTGTTTATTCGTAAGATATACCCTGCCCAGTATGGACTTGGCCGCTCCTTTTGTTGGTCGCCCTACATCTGGCCCGGTGTATGATGTCGGTAGGCGATTACCTGCATCAATCAGGTCTTCAATAATTTGTGCGTAAATTCTGCTAACAGGTTCGCGCCCCATTTCAAGCGCCTCCGAATCGGTAACAACACGGGTTATTAAAGGAATATTGCCAAAAATCCTGACTAAGTTAAAATATACAAGTCCGCGTAAAAATTTGGCTTCGCCAATATGTCTTTGTTTATTGATTACCACTGTTTCATCTTTGTCTTCAATTTCCTCCAGTATGTAATTCACACGATAGATAAGCGAGTAACCATTATTCCAGGTAGTCGCAAAATGGTCATCGTTTGATGTATGAGTGTATCTATCTAATCGAAGCCGGACATTTTCAGACGTCCATCCATGAACGATATCATCACTTGCTATATCGTAGATCCACAAGTTACTGTTATACATTGACCGAATCTGATTAAAACACCCGATCACGGCATCCTGAAAGTCTTTATCCGTTTGATAAACGTCGGCAACTGTTGCGGTGGATTTGGGAATCAGGTCGATAAAATCAGTGGAACATCCTGCAAATAAAAATATGCTGATAATTGTTATTATTATATTTTTCATATAAATCTGTATTATATAGTTGATTAAAAATTAATATTTACGCCAAACACAAATGTGCGGGGTAATGGATAGTCGCTAAAACTTATACCGGGGTTTAATGCGCTTCTACTGTTACTTACGTCAGGGTTAAAGCACATTTTGTTATCTGTGAAGGTATGCAGATTGGATACGTTAACATATACATTGGCTCGCAATGAAGATGAATTAGTCAGTTCCCTGATTGCTTTAGTCGGTATGGTATAGTTGAGTCTCAGGTTATTGATTCGCATAAATGATCCTGTTTCCAAATAGCGTTGGCTTGTGTTGCGGTTACCACCTGTAGGAACGTCGTTCGGACGCGGAGCTTTTCCGTCGCCGGGTTCCTGCTCCGACTTCCAGTAATTTAGCTGTGTGCCCGATTGATTTACGCGGTTACCTCTCATGTTCATTGTTCCGACAGCAGCTGCATTGATTATTTCATTGCCGTAACTGCCATAAAAACTCACACTCAAAGTCAGGTTTTTCAACTTTACATTATTGGTCATCCCGTATGTGAATTTGGGATACGGATCTCCCATAACAGTCAGGTCGTCGTTATCAATTACACCATCTCCATTTAAATCCACATAACGTACGTCGCCCGGACGTGAAGCAGTGGATGTTCCCGGAGTAACAATAGGTCCTTTGTCAACTTCAGCCTGATTCCTGAAGATGCCATCTGTGAGAAAGCCGAAAAACATACCGACCGGCGAACCAATCTGAGTAATGTTGTAACCTCCTGTCATACCGGCCGGCGGATAGATAGGATCGCCTTCAGGCCCAAGTTTGTTTACTCTGTTTTTATAGTGGGAAACATTAAAATTGGTTGACCATTCAAACCCCTTGTTTTTTACATTCACGGTTGTCACATTAAAGTCAAACCCCTTATTCTGTACTTCGCCAATGTTTTTCATCGTACGTGTGAAGCCCGATGTAGACGGAATGTTCACATCCAGTAATAAATCCGTATTCTTTGAAAAATAGTACTCGAAAGTGATATTAAGCCTGCTATCCAGGATAGACAAATCCAATCCCCCGTTTGTCTGTGTCTGTGTCTCCCATGTCAGGTCGGGATTATTAAGCCTGGCGGGACTATATCCTTGTACTAAGGCATTTCCCAGAATATAGTTTTGGTAATCAATGGTTGCAATATTCCTGTAGTTTCCGATACTGTTATTTCCGTTGCGTCCCCAGCTTGCTCTTAACTTCAGATCGTTGATAAAAGAAACATCATTCATGAAATTCTCTCCCGAAATACGCCATGCAAGCGACACAGAAGGAAAATTTCCATATTTTTTATTCATTCCGAAACGGGAAGAACCATCTCTTCGCCATGAAGCCGTTACGTAATATTTACTGTCGTAATTGTAATTGACACGTGTCAGATACGATATTAATGAGTTTTCGTTTAATTCGGCAGTTCCATTTGTCAAAGCTCCTGCGACAGCGCTCAGGTAGGGAATCAAATTGTTCGGAAACAAGTTGCTTTGCAAATAGCTGGTCTTTCTACGACTTGCCTCTGCCGTGAAACCCGCCAGTCCGATAATACTGTGTTTGCCGAAATTTTTATTGTAATGCAGGGTATATTCGGTAGTCCAGTCATAACGAAATTCGGAGTCGTCACGTCCGTAGGGTTGATTGATTGAACCTCCTGATTGAAATGCCCACAAACGAGGTTCGAATCGTATTTGATTGGAAGCTAAAAGCGTTGCACCCGCCATGATATTAAATCGCAACTCCTTTAAGATGTTGTAATCCAAACTCATATTTGCGAAAATACGGGTGCTTTGTCGATTATTCATTGTCTCGTTTACCTGAGCCAACGGATTCCATTCGTGTGACGACCAATTTTGGTCAAACATATAATATTCCCCGTTTTTATCCACACTGATTAAGTCGTATGTGCCTTCTTTAAAGATACCTCTGGCAGGGTAATACGACGGCCATAATTGAGCGCGGTTGACAGGGCTGCCCGACATATAATTTCCATAACTGCCTGATCCACTCTCGGTTTGAAGGTTTTCATTCATAAAGGTCGGATTTAAGGTAAGTTTCAAGTTAGCCTTCGAACCCAATTTTACATCAATATTTGCCCTGAGAGATAAACGGTCAAAATCACTATTGCGTACGACACCTTGTTGATCAAGATATTCGGCGCTTACTAAATAACGAATGGATTCATTTCCACCGTTTATACTTACCTTATAATTAAATTCATTTGCAGGTCTCAGGATTTCCCTTACCATATCACAATCAACTACCATTGATCCGTTTACCACATTCCACATTGGAGCCGGAAGCGCTCTGTACCATTTGGTAGGATCAGGATTGGAAATATCTCTTCCTTCATCCAGATTCCTGTTTTTTAATGCATCGTAAGCATATTGCGCCAACTCAGGTCCGGTCATCATCGGTGGAATGTAAGCTACCTGTGACAATCCGTAAGATACATCTGCGGTGATGGTTGGTTTGCCTACTGCTCCCCGCTTCGTATTGATTATGATTACCCCATTTGAACCGCGTGAACCATAAATTGCTGTGGCAGAAGCATCTTTTAGAATATCTATACTTTCAATATCGGCCGGATTCAATGTCCGGATATTATCGGTAGGAAAACCATCAACAACATATAAAGGGGTTGATTCAGCCGTGATACTGCCTACGCCGCGAATACGAATCATCGGAGCCTCTCCGGGCATCCCTGTTTTTGAAATAACCTGAACGCCTGCTATCTGTCCGGTCAGAGCCTGATCGACATTTCGCACAACCTGATTTTCAAAAGTACTTGCTGAAACCTGGCCGACTGAACCTGTTAAATCTTTCTTTCGTAATGTCCCATAACCTACCACAACAACTTCTTCTAAAGCTGCAATATCCTCATTAAGCGTGATATTAATTTGTGACTGATTGGTCGTGTTCACTTCTTGCGACAGGTATCCGATATATGAAACTTGCAAGACAGCATTGTTTGGGACATTTGTTATGGTAAAGTGTCCGTTCACATCCGTAATAGCTCCATTCATCGTACCTTTTACCAGGATATTGACACCAATAATCGGACCATCGGCATCAATCACAAATCCGGTAATAGTCCGGCCTTGCTGTTCAAAAGTTGAAACCAAATCAGATGGTACATCAGCTATACAAAAGCCTGTTACCGAAAAAATAGAAATCAGGCATAATGTCATTAAGTGCGTTAGTTTTTTTAGAGATAAAGTTAGTTTTTTTTTCATACGGTTTTGATTTTTAAATAAATAATTAATATAGGTTCTTATTTCTCGAAGTAAACGTCGTCTTTTACCAATTGCGCTTTCAGATCAGTATACGGCAAAGCACGTATCCCGATATTTCTTGCGGCACACATTGCTGCTGCCGTTCCAAATGCCTGTCCCATTGCCATGCAACTTACGGTATTTCTTGTCGACATGTGTGCGGAAAATTCGGATGTTACCATCATGCCGATCGCATACAGGTTGTCGAAACCTTTCACGCACGAAGCCCTGTATGGATAACCGTAAGTGCCTCCGTTTTTAATTTGAAACTCGGGTCGCGGCGCTTGATCGTGAAAGCCATACACATACACTTCGTCGTCGAAGTGCGTGGCATTGACGATCTCTTCGTTCGACAGATCGTAATCGCACTCAATGCAACGCCCGCGCCGGATAGCTAACGATGGAGCCGTACGCGAGATAAACGCTCGCTCGAAGCCGGGGATATGTTTTCTGAATATCTCAAGCGACCGATGCATATTACCTCTGATGGCTATTTCCGCTTGGGTTACCTCGTCGCGGCTCAATGGACCTGTAGGAAGTTTATAGTTGCATTTGATAAACACGAAATAATTCTTGTGTACGGTAGTGGTCATCGAAAGATCAGCGCCTGTTTGCGCTTGCCGTAATTCCGACATAAACTCTACGGGTAATCTTTGTGATCTTGCACCTAAGCGTACAATCTGGTTATGGTAGCCGTCATAACTTCCATAAGCGATATCGTTCACGGCGTCATGATCAACAAGAAATGAATAATAACGATCCATATCCACATTGGCAATAGCCATTGAATTACATACATTGTGGTCATTCAGGTTACTCCATTTTGCTCCGGCATGTCCGCACAGGTCGCCATAACCGCTTGCATCGATAAATACTTTTGCATTCATTATCTCGCGTCCGCCATGACTTTCGGTAATGATTCCCGTTAGCTTTGCTCTTTGCTTTACGACGCCGCACATCATTGTGTTCAGGGCTATATGTACGCCGGCTTCCTGAAGCATTTGCATTGTTACCATTTTGTATAATTCGGTATCCACACATGTAGCTACGGAATCGTAGCCATAATTTAGCGTCATCTCACAGTGTCCGGGTGTTCCGCCGACTTTTGCTAATCGATAGATTATTTCCTGTGGAATTCCTTTAATCACCTGACGTTTTTCGACGCCCGGAAATGCTTTCCAGAGATTGAAAAAACTGTGCAGTGTTGTTCCGCCTTCCGTAACAATACCGCCCGTATATCCTTTCATCTCAACAAGCGCTGTTTTAGCGCCGGTTCGTGCAGCAGCGATAGCTGCCAAAACCCCACCGGTGCCTCCTCCGACAACAATCACATCAAAATTCTGTTCGCTTGCGATTCCGGGCGGTTCTTTACTGTCTGTCGTATTTACACCCGCAGTAAATCCCGACAACATCGAGGTTGCTGCTAATCCGCCACCTAAGGCAAGACTTTTTTCAAAAAAATTTCTTCTTTTCATATTTGTTTTGTTTTTATTAGTTATAACCAGGATTTTGAGGTAAGATTGCGGGGTCATTGATCAGTTGCACTTGAGTTAATGGAAGCGGAAAAACAGTCATATAAGGGGCCATTCCCACGTCTTTCATCGTTTCGTATGCTTTTCCGGTTCGTACGAGGTCAAACCATCTTACCCCTTCGAATGACAATTCTAAACGCCGTTCTTTCGCAATGGCATCCCGTGTTTCCGCCTGGCTCATTGACAACGGATATTCACTGACGCCGGCTCTTGTACGTATTTGATTCAGATAGGGAATCGCCTCCGTTGTTTTCCCGTTTTCATTCATTGCTTCTGCCAACATTAACAACACATCTGCATACCTGACCACTTTCCAGTTTACCGGACTGTCCCATCGCGAAGGAGTCGGGCCAATAAATTTCAGAGTGTAAGTCTGGCTGGTGGTAGATGGGATAGGTCTGAATACCGAATCGGCATTGTAAAACCCACCGGTAATTCCAACTGTGATAAATTTTCTTAAATCGTGCGGTTCAAATAAATCAATAAGTCCTTGTGTAGGATTATTCTTCTCATCACCGGCGCCGGTTATTCCATAAAAACGAGTCATCTCCAGAAAATTGGGTAAGAACGCAGCAGCGAACGGAGAACCCATACCTACACCTGCTTCGTATTCAATATCAAAAATATACTCGCTGTGCCGTTTATTTGAATAAAGAAATAAATCGTTGTAGTCGGGTAGGAGCTGATAACCAAGTTCTGTGACTTCTCTTAATTTACTTTCGGCTTTTTGAAAATCGCTTAATGTTAAATATACTCTTCCCAGTAATGATTTGGCTGCTCCTTTTGTCGGCCGTCCAATGTTAGTGCCTGTAAAACTTACAGGTAAGGTACTTTCGGCAGCTAATAAATCAGGAATAATAATATTGTTATATATATTTTCGACCGGTTCGCGTGGAATCTGGTAGGATTCGGGAACGCTGACCGGTTTTGTAATAGCCGGAACACCCCCGAAAATACGCACAAGATCAAAATAGCATAAAGCTCTGAGAAATCGTGTTTCAGCAATATAACGATTCTTATTAGGAATATCTGCTTCGTCAACTTCTTCAATTTTCGACAAAAGCGTATTGGCACGGAAAATGGCTTGATAATAACGCTGCCAGGTGCTATTCATCAAACCATCGCTGCTATTCGTAATAAACAGATCGCTATATGACTGGCTATTATTCTTGTATACTGATTCCCATGAATCGTCACCCCTTGTGTCCCCGAAAATATAAAAATCCACATACTGGTCTTGAACAGGTCGATAGGTGGAAGTCAAGGCATCTGCAAAGTCTTTATCTGTTTTATAAATCATTTCAACAGTCACTGATGCTGTAGGTATTATGTTGATAAAATCTTGCGAACAAGACGACAATATCAAAATACTGCAAACGGATATAATTACTTTATTTTTCATGATTCTTTTTTTAAAATGTAACATTTATGCCAAATAACAAACTTTTCGCAATCGGATAGTTATAGAGCGCTATTCCCGGAGTTAAAGGATTCGAACTGTTTTGTACTTCAGGATTAAACTCTTTGAACTTGGTAAATATGAACGGATTGTTTGAGGTTGCATACACTCTGAGGTTTGATAAATAGAGGCTTTGAGCTATTCTTCTTGGCACAGTATAACTTAAATTTATATTATTGACTCTTAAAAACGACGCATCATCCAAAAACCGGTCGGATCTTTGTCTTAATCCTCCGGTTGGAAGATTATTCGGACGGGGAGCTATCCCATTTCCCGGATCACTTTCCGATTTCCACCAGGGTTTCACAAGATCGCACGAAAATTGTCTGAAACGCGCTCTTGTATACAATTGGTTGTCCATATTATAAACGGCTTTGTTTCCGTAAGATCCAGATATGGAAAAACTTAATGCGAAGTTCTTGTATGATATGTTATTCGTCAGCCCAAAGTAAAAATCAGGATAAGGATTGCCAATGATTGTACGGTCGTCGGTAGTGATTTCACCGTCTCCGTTAGTGTCTACAAATCGTATGTCTCCTACGCGTGAACGATCGGCTGTTCCGGGCGCCCAAATCGGACCGGCATCCAGTTCTGCCTGATTTTTAAATATCCCATCTGTTTGGTATCCGTAAAACATACCTATTGGCTGACCTATTTGTGTAATATGATATGAATTAATAATTGGTGCGCCTTCGGGTCCTAATTTCAACACCTTATTGCGATATGTGGAAAAATTAAAATTTGTACTCCAATCAACTACTCCTGACAGATTATGTGAGTTAATGGTAAACTCCCAACCTCTGTTTTCTACCTCGCCGATGTTCTGCAGTGAGGTGTTGAAACCGGTAATCTGCGGTACATTCACATTGAGTAGGAGTTGATGGTTCGTTGTTATAAAATAATCAACTGTCATGTTTAGTCTGCTCTTAAAAAGACTGAAATCTGCGCCAAAATTCAATGATCGTTGTTTTTCCCATGTCAACAGCGGATTTTCAATATTTCCGGGAGCCATACCTCCTACTACTTCGCCTCCAAATAAATAGGACGAATATCCGACAGTGGCAAGATGGGCGAAATCGCCAATATTATTATTACCTGTTTCTCCATAACTGGCACGAAGTTTTATGTCACTAATTGAATGGATTTCTTTTAAAAAGTCTTCTTCCGAAATTCTCCACGACAAAGCTGCCGAAGGAAAATAACCGTATTTCCTGTCCTTTCCAAAACGTGAAGATCCGTCCGAACGAATCGATGCCGAGAGATAATATTTGGAATTGTAGTTGTAATTTAGCCTTGTAAGATAGGAAACTAACGACCATTCACTTTCGTTCGAATTGCCTTGATAAATGATATTACTAACGGCATTCAGTGTATGTATGAGATTGTTCGGATAAGTCTGACTTCTGACATAGTTGGAATTCTGTTCTTGCTTTTGGGTGGTGAATCCTACTAAGGCATTTATGCTGTGTTTATTAATTTTCTTTTGGTAATTCAAAATTGATTCGGCGCTCCAATTCAACATATTTCGACGATCGTCAATGCCATCACCGGAATTTTGAAACACATCTAATTTTGGAACAAAAGCATAGATGCGTGTTGCAGAAGTTGTTGCTCCGACCATTATGTTGAGATTAAGCTCATTTGTGATTTTTATTTCAGAGTTCAGGTTGCCGGAAGTTCGGTATTGCTCTCTTCTTCTTTTGATTTCATAAGCTTGAGCTACCGGATTCCAGACATTGTTGATGGCGTCTTGTCCGTACCCATTGAAATATTCTCCGTCTTCAGTATATAAGGGATACCAGGGTACCCAAGTGGTTGCAGCTCCCAATATGCCTTCGGCTTCCTGACTTCCTCCTGATCCCAGCATATCCTTTGTGGTGGAGTATCCTGAATTGATATTGAATTTAATTGTAACTCTCTCATTTAGTTTCGCGTCAATATTGGATCTTATGGAGTATCGATTGAAGTCATTCATAATGATAATTCCATCCTGCGATAGATACTCGCCACTTATTGAAAATTTGAATTGATCGTTTCCTCCTTGTGCGGAGAGATTATAGCTTTGTTGTGGCGCTGTTTGAAATATGTAATCATACGCTTCCGTATCTGCTGCAATTTTTCCGTCAAGTACATCCATTATAGTTTTGGGTACTACAACGCCCCAGTCTTTCAAAGGGTCTCCCGTCACATTATTTCCGGCGTCAAGATTCTGATTCCTGATTCCTTCGTAATAGTACATTGCCTGTTCCTGCTTCGTTAAATATTGAGGTTTTCGCAGCACTTTCTGCCAGCCGTAATTTACATCTAAGTTGATGCTTGCTTTTCCTCCTTTCCCTCTTTTTGTCGTAATAAGAATGACCCCATTGGCTCCTCTCGACCCATAAATAGCTGTTGCAGATGCATCTTTCAAAATATCCATGGTTTCAATGTCGTTTGGGTTTAGCATCCGGATATCAGCTTCAGGAAATCCATCTATTACATACAAGGGATTAGATCCGGCCGAAATACTGCCCACTCCGCGAACGCGGATGTTTAATCCTTCACCGGGTTGCCCGGTGCTTGAAATGACCTGAACGCCGGCAATTTGTCCAACCAAAGCCTGATCAATACGCGGGGCAGCAACCTTCTGTAACGCATCAGATTGCACCTGGCCTACCGCACCCGTCACATCTCTCCTTTGCATCGTTCCATAACCGATGACCACAATTTCCTCTAAAGCTGCAACATCTTCAACAAGTACGATTTCAATGCGTGACTGATTCGTTGTATTCACTTCCTGCGATTTATATCCGATATAAGAAACTTGTAATACTGCATTTAGTGGAACATTAGAGATGGTAAATTGCCCGTTAATATCCGTTATGACGCCGCTTGTTGTGCCTTTCACCATAACATTGGCGCCGATAATCGTTTCCGTTGCGTCCCGAACCACTCCTGAAATTGTCCTGCCCTGCTGTTGTGGTGTCGGGGATAAACCGGAAGGAGCGTTAGCAAAGCAAAATCCTGTAACTGAAAAAATAAAGAACATGCAACACTTTAGTATGTGCATTAGTTTTTTTGTTTGTTTTTTTTTCATACTTTTTTCGATAGGTTTAAGTTAAAAAATATTGTTAAGGGCTTTTTTATTAATACATTAGTTTGCCTTTTTGTTTTCACAAAAAGGCAAACTCCATTTCAACCCTCAGGAAAATCACTCCAAAGGAAAACATTATTTGTAAATAAAACAACTTTTTTATAAAAAAAATATCTAATTAATGCATATTGTTTCTATAATTCAACATTCGCAAGTTTCTCGACTTGCGAATGTTGAATGGTTTTAAAAGTATGATTTACTTGGGGATGAACTGAATAAAATCAACCCGGACTGTTCTGTCTTCTGTAATATTATCAGCTGATGCAACCAGTTTGATCTCTTCTCCGTTTTTGATTTCGATATTGGGAATAACCTTCCGACGCCAGCAATCCACATCTTCTGTAAAATTCCATTTGGCAACCTGTTTGTTACCGACCAAAACTTCTAAAGAGCCTTTAACAGGCTTCTCGTCAGTATAGGTGACCGCAATATCATACTTGCCTGATTGATATTTAAAGGATGCCCATGCAGTACCTTCCGGTTCAGTAAGTTTGACGCCATCTTCTGTAAGGAAAAAGTCGCGAGTGAATCCTTTAAGCATCATATCTCTTTCCAATTCAATACCAAGAATGGGTGAGAAACCTTCAACGCCGGCTTCATAAAGTCCATTTCTTACTGCACGTAATCTGGAAAAAGGCGTCCCGTCATAATGTTTGATACCTATTCCCTGTACGCCAGTGTCAACAGACTGTTTTATCATATTTAGTATGAGATCGGGGGTGGACAGCAAGCGGGTTGTTACACTTGCCAGAATGGGAATATCAGCGCCGACATAATGCCTGACAGACCTTATCCGGGATACACGCTGTGTATTTGGTCGTCCTTGCTGCTCTTGGTGGGTCGACATGTGCACTGATCCTAAATGCGTGGTTAAGCGGGATAAATTCAACCCGGTATCCCAATTATTAAGACAATTCATACGGAACTCTATTTTGGGATTTTCCTTACGCATCCTGTCAATAATCATCTTATAAATTTCCGTTGTTACATCTTCTCTAAACTTCTTGAACTGTTCGACTTCAGGATAGGCAAACGGATTATCAAGTATGATTGGTATTGCGGCAGCCAAATCAAATCCCATATTTTGGGCTTTTGCCTGACAATATGGGCAAATACAGGAAGTATTTCTTGTAGTGCCACTACCGTTAAATACATACATACACGTCATGATATAGTCAATATCATAATTCCTGCTCAGATCGGAGTACAGCGCTATCAAATATTCCTGCACCTCCGGATTATTTACACAGGGATTACGGGCGGGTGTTCCATCCAGATTGATTTGTCTCCATTGAGGATTTCGATCCATTAATGATTGAGGCAAATATGTATGCGACACTTCGGCTCCAACCCGCATACCTCTTGCACGAGCAGCTTTTATAACAATATCAAGCCAGTTGGTATCGCTAAGCCAGTCATAATCGGATTTCAGTGGTTTAATTTTGCCATACATACTCATATCAGGGAAGAAATATACCCGAGAATCTTCTGCTACCCATTCTTTCCGTACAGGATTGTGAGGAAAAAAATAAGTTTCTCTTCCTCCATTCGAAAAACCTTCGATGTAAGGTCTGCGTTCGCCATGCATGGGAGAAATAAGATAAACAGAGTTTATACCTGCAATAGATAGGTTGTCTAAAATATTTTCAATCCCTTCATCATGTACTTCCCATGCATACAGACTGCTTGTTAATTCAAAATTTGTTTTTTTCTGCACATTCTGCTGTGCGGTAACATTGTTAAAACTTATAAAGAATAACGCACACACTACATACTTGACAATGAACTTCAATTGTTCATTTTTTTTGTTCTTTATTGTATTCATTTTTTCTAATTAATGATTTATATTCCATGCATTTATTACCTGAAGACGCCAAGGTTTGGCTTTTCTCCCATTTCGAATACCAACGTTCCTCCATTATTAATGTCTTCATGTGAGAACCATGGGGTTTGTAATTTTTTGCCGTTTAAAGTTGCAGATTGAATATATTTTTTCTTTTTCGATGCATTTTTGGCTATTATTGTAAACGTTTTACCGTTATGTAAGGCTATACTGACTTTCTCAAAAACAGGACTTGTAATTGCGTACATGGGTATTCCGGGTTGTACGGGATAAAATCCCATATACGTAAAGACGACACTCGACATTAAGGCGCCTGCATCTTCATCTCCGGTAACACCAAAGATATTATCCTTAAACCATACATCAAGAACAAATCGTGTCCATTTCTGCGTCTTCCATGGCGAATCAGTAAAATTGTAAAGATAGGGAACGTGGTAGGCAACCTGGTTTCCCATTGAAAATTGACCGATCAACCCTGTCATATCAGGAAATCTATACCAGAATTGAGCTTTCGTGCTTTGTAAAGGTTCTCGAAAAAATCCATCCAATCGTTTTTCGATATTACTTTTTCCTCCCATTAGATTGACTAATCCTTTAAAATCGTGCTGCACATACCATATATAGCTATATCCATTATTTTCATTATAATAATTATTTCCTTCAAGCATAGGATTAATCTCGATCCAGTTGCCGTTTTTATCTTTTGGCAAGAAAAATCCTGATTCTGCGTGCCACAGATTTTTATAATTATCTGACTTGGGTGCATATTTCGCGTATATTGTTTCTTTACCAAGTTCTTTTGCTAACTGGCTAATAGCCCAATCATCGTAACTGTGTGCCTGCGTAATGGAAACTGCCGTACGCGCCGGCCCCCGTCTTCCTTCCGGAACATCGACTAAGCCATCGTTTGTTTCACCCGGATGAAGTGCAGGATAATAACCTTTTTCATGATAAAAGTCTTCCAACGGGCCTTTCGGGCCATTTCGGGATGGTAGCATTGTGGCTTGTTCGGCGCTTTTCAGCATACCTTCTAATGCTTTTTCGACATCGTAATCACGTACACCTTTGCGGTAAGCATCCAAAAACATGACAGCGGAATGAAAACCATACATGCCTGCCCTGTCGCCAAAATGTTTTGGATAATCCGGAACCCATCCGCTTTGTTCGTACATTTTGACGTAAGAATCAAGCATTTCGGATTCCTTCTTTGGGTCGAGGATGATTCTTAACGGATGCATTGCAAGGAAATTTCCCCAGCTATAATCGTCTGTATAGAAAGGATTAGGAGAGGTATGAACAGTTTTATCGTATCCACTGTAATATTTACCATATTCCGAAATATCCACCATACGTGCATAAGTACGGTAAAGTGCCGTATAAAAACTTCTTTTTTGCGCTTCGGTGCCACCTTCAACTTTAATTTGTCCGGTAACTTTTTCCCATTCTTTTTGCCCTTTTGCCTGGATATCCTCGAAAGTAACGCCATTTAACTCGTTTGAAAAATTTTCTTTTGCCTGTTCACAACTAACAAAAGAGATTGCATAACGAAACTCAATTACTTCAGGGCTGTTTTCATCGTAACTGAACCATGCTTTCTCACCGTTCATCCGTGAAGGAATAGGTTGAGGTCCTAAAACAGTATATTTACCCCAATATTTCTCGCCTTCCGATTTACCGCTTTGAGGTTTTCCTGTAAATATCCCGTAGATGTATGCTTTGCCCTCTTGTTGATGATGGGCATCAATGACAAATTCGGTTCCGGATATTTCGTTGTTTTTTTCGATGTCAAATAAACCGTTTTCGTAGTTATGGTTCATAAGAAGGTTTTTCTTTACTCCTTTAGGAAAAGTGAACCTATAAATACCTATTTTCTTACCGGCAGTATATTCAACCGTAATGTCATCTTCGTACAGATAGGTAGAGTAGTACCAGGGCTGGTTTATTTCAAAATCGTATTCATACGTCATCCTTCGGTTCCAGCATGTATCGGATAAAACTCCAACTGAGGGTTTTATGGCAAAAACATACTGTGGGGTGATCACATTTAATGCAGTCATTGGGAAAGCTGTAATTTGGTCGTCAAGATAATCTTGCCGGATCGGGCAAACCCTGATCATCTGATTCGGAAGGTGAACTAACGGACGGTTAGAATTGAGTAACGGAGCCACATTTCCTATTGTTGTGTCAATATAATGTACGCTTGATGTTTCCTGTCGATCGCAAGATATTGATAATAAAATCAATACTATTGAAATAAAAAGAAATTGCGTCTTTTTGTTTTTAATATTATTCATAATTTAGTTATATTATTAATTCATAATTTAGTTATTTTTTTTAGTAACCCGGATTTTGCCAAAGTATTTCCTTGTTATTTATGACTTGTAACTGTGTGAGAGGAATTGGGAAGAGTACCTGATGTTCTTTCATGTTGTTACTTTGCATGGTGCTAAACGCTCTTCCTGTACGAACCAAGTCAAACCATCTGTGCCCTTCAAACGAAAGTTCCAATCGTCGTTCTGTATATATTTTTTCCCGTATGTCTGTTTGCCCTGTATTGGTGTAAGCGGGAACTCCGGCTCTTGCACGAACGGTATTCAAATGCTTCAAAGCATCATCCGTCTTTCCATTTTCGTTCAAAGCTTCTGCCAGCATTAATAAAACATCTGCATAACGAATAACTTTCCAATTCGCATGACCGTCACTCGAACTGGATAACGAAGTCTGATACTTTTTAGTATATGTTGAGCACTGAAGGAAACGAACAAAATCACCATTCGCATTAATAAATCCTCCGGTTGCATCGACATTTATATCTCTTCGCAAATCGCCGGGAGAAGCATCAAACAGATCAATGAATATTTGTGTTGGATTAGCATCTTCGCCTCCCCACGATCCACTAAGTCCAATCATTGACGTGAATTCTGCATTCATGGGAAGAAAACTATAGGAAAAAGAATTGCCTTGTCCAACGAGGCCACGCATATATTCGATATCGAAAATATATTCGCTGTGATGCTCGTTTGTATAAGTCCAAAGATCATTGTAATCGGCCAATAAAGAATAACCCATTGTGGTTACCTCTTGTAAAATGTTTTCAGCATTTGTAAAATCTTTACGGGTTAAATATACTCTGCCCAGCAAAGACTTTGCTGCACCTTTAGTTGCTCTCCCTACATCTGCACCGGAATAACTTACGGGTAGCTTATTGGCTGCATCAATTAAATCCGGAATAATAATATCTCTATAAATTGATTCTACGCTTTCCCTCTTTGTAGTAAACGACTCTTCGATTGTTAATGTGGTTTTTATAAATGGCACATCCCCAAATATCCGAACAAGATTGAAATAAGATAACGCTCTCAGAAAACAAGCTTCCCCGGCATACCTGTCCAGATTGGTAAAATTAGAGGTTTCTATTTTTTCTAAGACATAATTTGCACGGGTAATTATCAGATAAAAACCTGACCACGTGTCAGCTAAAAGACTTTCGTCCTCATTCATAGAAAAGAGATCTGCATTAGTAGAAGCTTTTCGTGCTCCTGGTACTTCAATCCAAAGATCCTCTCCAGGCATATCCCCTAAAATGTACCATGAATTATAACGTGCTCTTAAAGGGTGGTAACATCCGTTAATTGCATCTTTAAAATCAGATTCGGAATTAAACATTTGATTGATCGAAACTGTGTCATTAGGATCCAGTTCGATGAAATCATTACATGATACAAATTTTACTAAAC
>Ga0082212_10003971_pt1 | contig 20730 bp, 16 predicted proteins | sample TergutNt197P3_FD_71548 | JGI IMG/M metagenome (GOLD analysis project Ga0082212, IMG submission 71548) | Neocapritermes taracua P3 segment gut microbial communities from Petit-Saut dam, French Guiana - Nt197 P3 | ecosystem: Host-associated > Arthropoda: Insects > Digestive system > Gut ... | reverse complement strand
TCAATCATGCCGCAAAGATACGCGGAAAAAACGAAATAAATAAATCTATTATGTTAATAATCAATAATATAACGGCTTTAAATGTTATATATAGTTAATATTCAATATATTAAATTATTTTCTACTGTGTGTTGGAAAATTATTTATATGCTACTTGATAAAAATCGCTACGACAATTGCTTCACCATCAAAAAAGCGGGGGGTGAGTAGTTACAGCGTTCAGCACTAAAATTTATGTATGGGATGAAATCCGTGAACAGTTATGATATATTGTGAGGCGTTATAAAATATTGAGGCGTTGTGATACGCTATGATATATTGATATACTATGAGGCATTATGACGCCATTCGACTTTGCACCAAACCGCAAGTTGCATGCTGGCTTCTCTGTCACTCGGTCAAAGTCCATCGAACCAATCAAAAGTCCACCAAATTGACAACATTATCAAAAATGGATAAATATATTTTTGATTTTTTGCATGAAAAACATTGCCGATTGAAAGAATGTTTGTATCTTTACCACTTCAAAGATTAAACGATTGTATAACTATTGCGTGTTTGTTGCGGGTTGTACAGTCGTTTTTTCATGTCCCCCATACAAAATGGAGGATTGAAAATGGGCATATAATTTTGAGGCATTGCTGAACATTATGGTTGGTAAATTTTTCAAATACCCATGTTTTGCTTGTAAGATAAGCAGATTACCATCCCAAACCATTGAATATCAATCCGATAGTTCGCCAGGTAATTGTTTATAATTTCTAAAGGTTTATGAGAAGTTACTCTCATTTCATTCTTTTCCTCATCCATTGTCAGCCTTAGTTCGTTTTCGTTCAGAATCTTGCATGAAGGCGCGCGAATGCCAAAAAAATATTTTTTAAAGAGTTCGATCATTTCCCTCCGTTTTTTTTTGTCTATTTTTGCTGTCACGGTCACTTCGTCGATATTTACCGGATGTTCTTCCAAAAACAGGGTCTGTGGCAATGTCCTAAACGGGTCTCGAATAATTATTTTTTCATAACCGACATGACTTATTATTAACGCTGTATTGATTATTTCCGGTACGACCAACCGGAATTTTCCTTGCATATCCGTACTTACTCCTCTGGAAGTTCCATCTAAATACACGCTGGCGTTCACAACTGGCTTACGGGTCATACCATCAAGTACGACCGCCTCTCTAATGTATATTGGGCAAAAACACTCGCTGTACTCAAAAGAAAAAATGTGAGAATGAAAGTTTTCATTGCTTTTTATTTAGTATAAAGTTTATAATGTAAATGCCCCCCATGGAATGTTTACGGGGACGCCATTATTGATCAAATCATCGACATGCAGCAATAAGGGGAAGTCGTTGGCCGACGGCGCGAAGCCATGCTGAATATTTGCGATGCGCATACGGACAGCTTGCGCGGTACGGGTGGCTATCACAAGCGATTCGAGCGTCACGCCTGCGAGGGTTTTTAAGGCATCCTCAATAGGAACGCCTTCACCTAAGAGCGTTCCTATTTGTCGTGTTCGACCCCCAAAAACCGTCACATATAAATCGCCTGCGCCATAAATGATGTTATCGCTGCCATATCCGAACAATTCAAGCAACATCCGCATCTCGCGAATACTTTGTCCGAACAGGGCGGCCTGGGAATTGTAATGGATCGCGCCATCCTTTTTTTTCGACAAGCCTACCGCCAGCGTAACAGCCAAAGCATAAACGTTTTTCAACGCGACGGCACATTCGAGACCTTCGACATCGGTGGTCAGGCTGATGTGATAATAAGGCGTTTCAAGGATTTTTTTCAACATTCGTAACGTCTCTATATCGTTACCACAAAAACAAATATGCGTCTCGTCGCGGTCGGCTAATTCGTAACTGGTACAGGGGCCTCCGACAGCACAAAATTGTCTGCCGGGCGCTTGTATTGCGTAATAATGCGGATAAGATTTGAGCGTACCGTCCGACTGATTGAACATACCCTTCGTGATGGATAACACCGGAATGTGCGGCGGCAGCAAGGGAAGAATATCGTTAGCAAACCACTCGACGCCAAAACTGTTGACGCCTCCGATGATGATGTCGGCGCCTTTTATAGCCTCTGTCAGCAATTCTATTTGAAAGTAAGAAATACCTTCCGGCAATTGCCGTTTAAGGTTTGGGTGATAGCCTGTTTTTGATGCTTGTTCAATGATTTCGCGGTCTAACATGGTACCCACAAGACGGACAGCATGTCCATTGTCGGTTGCCGGAAAACTCATCGCCGAACCCATCACGCCAGCGCCAATGATTGTTATTATACTCATTATTAATAGCAACATTATTAAAATGCAAAAATACGAAGAAATATTGTACTATTGAGTGTTTTTTGAAAAATATTAACAAAGATTTTACAGGTCAATACAAGCCAAGTCACCGTAGCGGGACGCCACAGTTTAAGAAACGAAGTAGCGGGGCGCCACGCCAAACACAAATGGCAGAGGTATTGTTGTTTTTATGAAAAATGTTCTAATGAACAAATTGTATTCCAAAACACAGAGTTAATCATTTGCAAATAAGATGCTTGCCCATTGTAAGAGACTAATTTGAATTTTGAATTTTGAATTTTGAATTTTCAAATGAAATTCGGTTTTTGTAAAAAATAATAGTTACCTTTGCATAGTTTATATATAAAACATGGATTTTAAACTAATATCTCCTTTTAAACCGACAGGCGACCAGCCGGAAGCGATTCAGGCGCTCGTTGACGGGATACGCGACGGGACGCCTTATCAAACACTCTTAGGCGTTACCGGCTCAGGTAAAACGTTTACAATTGCAAATGTGATAGCGCAGTTGAAGCGTCCGACGCTGGTTTTGAGCCACAATAAGACGCTTGCGGCACAACTGTACGGCGAGTTTAAGGATTTTTTTCCGCATAACGCCGTTGAATATTTTGTCTCCTATTACGACTATTACCAGCCGGAGGCATATTTGCCGACGACGGATACTTACATCGAGAAAGACCTGTCTATCAATGAAGAGATCGACAAGCTGCGATTACGCGCGACGGCATCGCTGCTGTCCGGCCGTCGAGACGTGATTGTAGTAGCGTCAGTGTCATGTATCTATGGTATTGCCGACCCGCGCACTTTTGCCGAACAGATCATTTTTTTAAAGAAAGGGATGACGATGCCGCGCGATTTCATGTTACGCCGTTTTGTTGAGGCGTTGTATGTGAATAATAAAGTGGATTTTCGAAGTGGCTGTTTTCGTGTAAATGGCGATACGGTGGATATTTTTCCGTCTATCGAAGGGTATGACGGCGTGGCTTACCGCATCGAATTTTGGGGAGATGAGATTGAACGTATTGCTTCGTTCAACCCGCTGTCGGGACGCGAATACGACGAACAGGATCAGTTGAACATCTATCCAACCAATTTATTTGTGACTACGCAGGAACGGATAAAAATTGCGCTTTCGCAAATAGCCGTCGATCTTGGAACGCAAGTGAAACACTTTGAAGATATAGGCAAACCTTTTGAAGCCAAACGATTACGTGAACGTGTCACGTACGATATGGAGATGATACAGGAGTTAGGATATTGTTCGGGCATTGAGAATTATTCACGCTATTTCGATGGACGGCAAGAAGGTGAGCGACCGTACTGTTTGATTGATTATTTCCCGGAGGATTTTTTGCTGGTGATCGATGAGAGCCATGTGTCTGTGCCGCAAATACGAGGTATGTATGGAGGCGACCGCTCGCGTAAAAACACGCTGGTGGAATATGGCTTTCGCCTGCCTGCAGCACGCGATAACCGTCCGCTAACATTCGACGAGTTTGAAAAATTGACCCCTTCGGTAATCTATGTCAGCGCCACCCCTGCCGATTATGAACTCGCCAGGTGCGAGGGAGTGATTGTCGATCAGGTGATTCGCCCGACAGGACTATTAGACCCCGTCATTGAGATACGGCCTACACTGAATCAGATTGACGATTTGATGGAAGAAATCGAACAACGGGTGAACGTGGAAGAACGTATCCTTGTTACGACACTGACAAAACGAATGGCAGAAGAGCTGACGAATTATCTAAAACGCTTAGGTATCAGGTGCGAATATATCCATAGCGATGTGCAAACCTTAGATCGCGTACGTATCATGGATGATTTAAAAAAAGGAAATTTCGATGTCCTCGTCGGCGTCAATCTTCTACGCGAGGGGCTTGACTTACCGACTGTTTCGTTAGTAGCCATCATAGATGCCGACAAGGAAGGTTTTTTACGTTCGCATCGGTCGTTGACACAAACAGCTGGGCGCGCGGCGCGTAATATCAACGGCAAAGTGATCTTTTATGCCGATACGGTTACAGAAAGTATGCGTAAAACGATGGACGAGACGACGCGCCGGCGAATCAAACAATTGGCTTATAATAAACAATATAACATCACCCCTAAACAGATCATCCGCAATACTGTTTCTATTTTGGGAGAAACAAAACCGGCGTTGGCCGAAAAATATGCCTACCTCGAAAAAGAGCCGTCGCTGGCATCCGACCCCGTCGTTCAATATATGAATCAGGGACAGTTAGAAAAAGCCATCGAGCGCGCCCGGAAACAAATGATGGAAGCGGCTAAAAAACTCGAATTTATCGAAGCTGCCCAATACCGCGACGAAATGCTGAAATTGCAGGAATTATTGTAAAAAAAATGATTTTTTTCTTAAAAAATGTTTTTATATGTAAGAATGTTGTATATTTGTGCTTCAAAAGCATGTTATAGAACAACATTACGTAGTGCAGATGAAAAGGAATAATGACATATCCGCCAGTTTATCAGATGTTTGGAGAGTTTTGACAGAAGAGGAACGGGAGATACTCCGAAAAAATGCAAAGATTCTTACTTTTAAAAAGAATGAGATGATTTATTGCGAAGGTGATGAACCCATGGATATGATGTGTCTGCTCAAAGGGAAAGTTAAAATATATAAAGATGGAGTTGGCGGGCGTAGCCAGATCATACGTATGATAAAACCGATACAATATTTTGCCTATCGAGCTGCTTTCGCTCAAGAACCCTATCTTACGAATGCTTCAGCTTTTGAGACTTCCACCGTTTGCATCATACCGATGATTGTTGTCGAAGAACTGATATTCAGCAATCCAAACTTAGCGATATTTTTTATCCGCCAGCTCTCGAAAGACCTCGGCATTGCTGATGAAAGAACAGTTAACCTGACGCAAAAACATATTCGCGGACGCTTGGCTGAATCCCTGTTATTTCTGCGTGACAACTATGGTATGGAAGAAGACGGCGCTACTATCAGCGTCTTATTATCGCGCGAAGACCTCGCCAGTCTTTCCAATATGACCACTTCAAATGCAATACGAACCTTATCCACGTTTGTTGCCGAACATATTATTGCAATAGACGGTCGAAAAATCAAGATTATTGATGAAGACCGGTTGTTTAAAGTAAGTCGAAGAGGGTAATTTAAAGACCTGACAACGTGGAGCGCTCACTTATCATCCGGCATCATAACAGCATTATTTTCACCAGCGATTCCCACTGGTTGCATCCGTTATTCGAGTTTGACGATTTCCTGTCGAAAAATGCTTTTCCGGTAACAGAATTGTTCCTGCAGGATAAGATTGCAGGGAAGGCTGCGGCGTGTATGATCGTTCGTCTTGGCATCCACAAATGTCACATTGAGCTTATCAGCGCACGCGCTATACCTGTTTTTGAAAAGGCAGGTATGGATTTTTCGTATGATATGCTGGTGGAACACATTGACTGCCGGACTGAATACCTGATAACGGATGATATGTCGGTCGATGATGTCTGGCTTTTTTTGCGCAAGCGCGCCGGACGGATCGCCGGATTGTCTGTGAAAATTGATCATCTTACGGTAGCTACTTCCGACGCAAATATCGTTTTAGATGACCTGAATCTGGAGCTTCCCGCCGGAGAACAACTTCTCATTTATGGCGCCAACGGGGCCGGTAAAACGATGCTGTTGAAGACTATACTTGGACTGGAAAAACCGCTAAAAGGGACTGTGAAGATCGGTGATTTTTATGTAGGAAGCCGTGAATGGCAAAAGACCCGCATGAATACGGCTTATGTTCATCAGGAAAATATAAAGAATACCTTTCCGATTGCTGCGGGCGAAGTCGTCGCTATCGGTCTTGCAAGGAGTACATTGTCATCGTCGGAAATTGCCTACAAAGTAGAGATAGCAATGCGACGCACAGGGTGTTTTTCTTTGTATAAGCGCTCTTTTCATGCTTTATCAGGCGGCGAAAAACAGCGCGTGTCGCTGGCGCGATGCCTGTGTCAAAATGCCAAAGTGTTATTACTTGACGAGCCAACCTCTTTTCTTGACCCGGAAGGGAAAGATGATTTGTTTGTTATGTTACAGGAATTATGTCATAATGAAGCGCCTACTATCCTTATGGTTTCACATGATCCGGCATGGATTGAACAACTCTCCTGGAGTAAGAAGGAGCTGAAGAGAATAATTAAAAATTAAAAAATTACTAATTACAAATTTTCTTATAGCATATATTGGATTTTATGTTGGAGTTGATTTCTTTGTCGCCTATACTTAAAGGACTTATATTATTGATCGTTGCAGGGGTAGCATTTCCGGTGACAGGCGTTTATCTGTTGAGACTCAATTTATTACTCTTACGGTTTATGCTGATGCATGGAGCGATTCTCGGGGGCGCTGTGGCGCTAGCTTTTCAGTGGAATCCTTTCATCACTACTATTATCATCAATTTAGCGCTTGTATTGATGATGACTAAAACTTCGCTTTCCTTGAAAACCGATGCGGGTTATATCAGCATTTTTTTTATGGTTTTTTCCATAGCTTTGGCTTTTATCCTTATCTACAAGTTTCATGTGCAGACCAAAGATACGCTTTCGATTTTGTGGGGTAGTCTTTTTTCATCGTCATGGACAGAGGTTGTTGTTGTGGCGCTGTTTTCGTTGTTACTCATACTTTTTCAATGGTTTTATAGCCGCCGCTTACAAGCCTTTTTCTTTGACAGGGAAATTGCTTATACTTCCGGCGTGAATGAGCGGTCGCTCTATTATTCGATTATTCTGCTAACTGCCGTCACTGTTGCCATGGCCATGAAAATCATAGGCGCTTTGCTGCTGGATGCGCTGCTTCTGCTACCGGCATTGATAGCTACGCTACATGCCAAAAGCTTGCGCGGCGTTATTATTTGGTCTTCTGTGTGGGGTGGACTGTTTGCGTTGGGCGGATTTTTTATCGCTCTGCTATTCGATATTCCTGCCAGTTCGGCTATTGCCGCGTTAGCTGCTGTGGTGTTTATTGTTATTTTTATATGTAAACGAAAATGAAAACCGAACCCACTTCATGTCTTTACAAGGAAGTAGAGATGTTTTTTGATCTCTGTAAATCTTTGTGTACTCTGTGTTTCTGTGTTAAAAATTCAACTCAGAGGATGATTTTTGTATTTATCCTTGTTTGTTTTTTTTCGTGTACCGGTAAAAAAACTTCGTCGGATACGTCGGGCAAAAGCACAGTAGTAGTGGCTACAAGCAGTTGGACGGCGGCATACGCATGGGCTGCCGGCGCTGAAAAGGTTGTGACGCTCGCCCCTTTTGAAATGGCGCATCCTTCTGAATACGAACTCCGTCCGAGCGATATACCAAACTTATTGAATGCCGAAATGATTATTTATGCCGGTTATGAAATTATGACAGAGCGTTTGAAAAAAGGACTGAATATACCTTTGGAAAATTTAATACAAATAGAAACTGATTATAATCTGGAATCCATGCATACATCTATTATGAAAATAGCCGCCAAGCTGGGTACAGAACGTATCGCACGCGATAATCTTCAGGATATTCGCCTTATCATTAACGAAGGACGGAAAGCGCTGAAAGAAAAAGGCATGTCCGGCCAGCCGGTTGTAGTACATCGATTTCAGTCATCAGTAGCACGCGAATTAGGATTAACGCCTGTCTTGCTCTTTGGTTCAGCCGCTCCGGAAGCCACCGAAATAACTGCCGTATCGAAAACAAACGCTTCAATCATCATTGACAATTTCCACAACCCTGTTGGTCAGCCATTTACTGAAGTTTTACAGGGAGCAACCTATATCCAATTGTTGAATTTTCCCGGACAAAAGAGAACTCAAACATTGGTGGATGTCATTCGGTACAATATTTCGCAACTCCTCTAATCGTAAATGAATGCCCGATTGATAATTAGGCATGACTATCCATCCCCCGTGTTTTCTACCAACACGATGTACCCATAGGTGCAAATGACGCATTCAAATCCTTTTTGGGTCCGGCTTGTTCAGCATGACGAGATCATGACGAAGTGCATTATAAAAAAACGCCAGCGCCCTTACCGGCAGTATTAATAGTAAGGGTAAGCAGATTTTGTTTATCATTCCAGGAATATAGGTCACCCGCTTGTGGAACATCATCCGGAGTGAACGTTTGGCTAACGTATCAGGGGTCATCATGACACCCAAACGCCTTGCCAACTTTCGCCATTTGGGAGTTAGTGTATATAAATCGGTATCGACAGCGCCGGGGCAAACGGAGGTGACACCAACATTGAAGCGAGAAAACTCAAAATGAATGGCTCGCGAAAAGGTTCTTAGAAATCGTTTTGAGGAAGCATAAAGGGAAATATAGGGATAGGGCATCCATGCCGACAGGGAGGAAACAGTAAGGATATACCCATCACGCTTTTGCTTCATATCGGCGCCAAATAGTTTGCAAAGTTTGGCAGGCGTATTTAAATGTAATCGCAGAAAAGCGTCAAAGGTGTTGTTTGAAATATCCGTTATCGCATCGAAGATGAAACGTCCGGCGTTGCTGATAAATATATATGGGTGTAAGTTGTTTTCGCGGCAAAATGAATAGAGCGTTTCGGGCGCATCAATTCCTGACAAATCCAAAGTAAAACAATGAATATCAACTTCGTAAGCGCTTCTAAGATGCACTGCGACCTGTTCGATTTTTTGTTCCTGAATATCAACAATAAGAAGATCATATCCCTGACGAGCAAGATTTTCTGCAAAAGCAAAACCTATCCCCGAAGCAGCGCCGGTAACTAAGGCTGTCTTATTTTTTCTATTTCTTTCCGGATACATAATGGGAGTTCGTCTCTAATAGGTTGGTAACATTGCATCTCAACAGAATACATCCTGCCGATGCAGTAATTGGAATGTTCGCAACGGCATCGTACATCGCCTTCTTCTTTCATTCTGTTTACGAACCCTGGCTCATGGATAAGCGCCCTGGCCATTGCCACGAATTGAAAGCCGGAATCTAAAACCATCTCTATCTTGTCCCTGGCCACCAATCCGCCGACATATATGAGCGGCACGCGAACAGCTTCTCTGAATTTCAAGGCATCATCGTAAAAATAGGCCTCCTTAAAAGGAACCGATGGGACTAAAATTTTCCCGAAATAACGTGCCAGCGGCTTTATCACAGACGGTTCCATATAATACGACATGGTTCGCACCGGCATAGTCCCATACATGACGTGCATGGGGGCATGACTGACAAAACCGGCGCTTAGCGTTAAACCGTGTATGCCTAACGATTCGAGTTTCTTAGCCACTAACAGACAATCGTCGGTTTTCATGCCGCCTAAAAATGTAAACCCGTCTTTCATATTGATCTTTGCTATAACAGCCATATCACCTTTGGCTGCCTCCAAAGCATTTTCGACAGCCATACACATAAATCGCATCCTGTTATCCAGACTTCCCCCATATTCATCGTGTCGATGATTAGTATATTTTGAAAGAAACTGACTTAGCAGATAGCCATGCCCTGCATGTACTTCAACCGCATCAAAGCCTGCCTCGCGCGCCAGATGTACCGCCTTACCAAAATCCGCAGCTACTTCCTTTATTTCTTCTTTACGCATCCTCCGCACAAAGGTCGGGGAGTAAATATTGATTCCGTAGGAAGCCGAAATCGGCAGCTGTCCTGCCACGCTTCTTTTCGACATATTTCCGCAATGGCCTATTTGAATAGCCGCTGCCGCCCCTTCTTTATGAATGGCGTCTGTGATTTTTTTGAGTTCAGGTATCGCCTCTTTCCTTAACCATAGCTGGTGAGGGAACGACAGCCCGCTTTGCGTCACCGAAGCGTAGGCAATCGTTGTCATCCCAATGCCGCCCGCAGCTACCGAAGCGTGGTAGTTAAATAATTTTTCGCTCGGCCGGTTTTCGGGACACATACCTTCAAAAGCAGCCGCCCTGATTGTGCGGTTTCGCAACGTTAACGGGCCGAGTTTTGCAGGCGTGAACAGAAGGGACATTCTATATGATGAATGGGTGGTTTACACTGACGATATTACAATAAGAAACTGTAACCCAACATTGCCGTAACAGCGCCAATGCGATTTTGGCCGTTAGCTTTATCTTTCTGGATTTTGATCAGTCCGTAATTACCTCCGCCTTCTATGAAGATACTGTGGCGTGTCGCTAATTTGCAGGAAACGCCGAGGCTGCCAATAACTCCGAAATTGAAACGGTAAACATCGTCGGTAATAATATCAGTACCATTAAAATCGTTTATTTCATTTCCAAACATATCTAATCCTGCTAATATCTTATCTCTTAGAAACGGAATCATATCAACCACAAGTGGGGTGGCAAAATCTCTCAACGAAGTACTCTTGGCATCGGCATACAATCCAGAACTTCGTTTTGTAATACGCTCGCCTTTTAGCAGGTACGAACCGAAAATGCCACCGCTCAGATATACCCTGAGAGGAGATGTCACGGAAATATTCCTACCGAACTTGGCTTGAACCGGCAACATCAGGTAATGGAAGCGTGGCTCGCTATAGAAATCAGCATACAGATATTCTTCAGGCATATAAATCTTCATCATGGCAAATTCTGCATCTGCAACCTGCGCTTCCTCATAAACAGGGCCTGCCGGAATGGCTTGTACGCCATCTTTTTTCCCACCTTGAAGGCTATATTCTATCCCTGTCTGTATTGAAAAAGTTTTTGTTACATGCTTCTCAACAACAATGCCACTACCCCATGCTAACAGCGAAGAAAAACCTTCACTTAATGGCGAATTTTCACCTCCGGATTTAAGATTAGGGATATTAAGCCCCCCTTTGATACCAACATCAAACGACTGTGCTTGGGCTGTTATCATCCCCAAATTCATTCCAAATACCAACGCTAATGCCACTGAAAATAATACTTTTTTCATTTGATAATAATTAATTGTTAATAATAAAAGTTGCAAAATTACAAAAAAATTATTTAGCAATAGCTGTTTCAATAAATATATGGAAATATACGCTTCAATTTTCTTTCTTTGATGACGTCCACGCCAAACAATTTCTGATATTTTTTATAAATGGCATTGGCGCGGGGTACTAAATTGGCAAAAGTCCAAAGGGCGAAAATAGCGCCCGGCAACGACCATGTAAGTAGGGCAAAACCTGTCCATTCAATGACTTCGCCTAAATAATGCGCGCCGGTGACATGCCGAAAAAGTCCTTCAGAAGGTAGATAATGATTGGTGTCACCGGATTTACGAAGGTTTTGAATGATCTGGTCAGACTGAATATTGAGCGTCATCCCGACGAAAAAGATGACAGCGCCAATAATAAACTGCGGCGACCATAACCAATCAATCGTGTAAGCGTATGAAGGCGACTTGAAAAACAACCATCCTCCCTGCATGAAAGCGTTGCAGAGGTTAAACATTACACCCATCAGCATCACTGTTACCGGCATCTTACTTTTTCCTTTTAACAAAAACGGAAAGATAAGCGCCCGCCGGATATAATGCGTCTGGAAGAAAAGGAAGATGATGAATGGGACAAGCGAGGTCGCTACATCGAAGTTGTTCATTCGCGGAGACAAAACACATAAAACGGTCAATAAAATAAAAACAGGCGCTTCCATGCAGAGCCACCCTATTTTATTGTTGATGGTCAAGCCCCATTTTTTATCAATGGTAATGCCATAACCGGCTTCCACAAAATTCAAGGCGATGAAAACAACGACCGCCAACGCTGTCATCACGAGTAAAAAAACATCATACTGTTCAAGTAAATAATTCATATCTTTATTAATTTTTCCAACCCTGCCCATTCGAAGCGGATAGGTTTAATTTTATCAATCCCCTCAAAGCGTATCATGTAAATGCGGTTATACTCATCAATCTCAACCACTGTACCCTCCCCGAAAACCGGATGAATAACCTTATCGTTAATATTGTATAAGCCAACCTGTTCTGGCGAGGGTTCAATGGATTCGATGCGCCGCCTAGCTTCGTCAATAATTTCCTGCGGCAAAATACCATTACGCACATACAGATTTTCTTTGATGCTTAGCAGAAAACGGGAGGGTACTTTGTTCAAGCCTGTCTGATAATTAAAACCTTCCGATTCGGTCATGTAAAATCCTTTTTCCGCCCTTGTAATGGCAACGTATGCTAACCGGCGTTCTTCTTCCAGCGCCCTGTCGCGTCCTTGTGACAACGAACGGTGATTAGGTAAAATCCCATCCGAAAACTGACACAAAAAGACATACGGGAACTCCAAACCTTTGGCGGTATGGATAGTCATCAATTTCACCCGCTCGTTGCTTTTATTATCCATATCCATAGTCGTAAAAAGCGCTATTTCCTGCAGGTAATTGTCAAGGGTTATCGTTTCCGCTTCATCGCTTTCAAGCGCAATAATCGAATTTTGAAGTTCTTTGATGTTATTCATCCTTTCTTCTTCTCCGTCTAAACGATAGACCTCCATCAGCCCTGTCTTCATTAAAATTTCGTTCACAAAATCCGATACCGATATTTCATTCTTTCTCTGCCTGAGAGACCTTATCAGCGCGACAAACGACGCCGTGCTTGTTCTATTAAAAGTATTGGTTTCAAGCGTTTCAAACAACGACAAATTATTTTGTTCGGCGATTTGCTTCAATTGGCTGATAAAAGTCTTGCCTAATTTCCTGGATGGTTTGTTGATGACACGTAAAAATGAGATGTCGTCGCCATAGACTATCAATCGCAAATACGACAAGATGTCTTTTATTTCTTTTCGCTCAAAAAACCGGATGCCACCCCATATCACGTAAGGTATATTGTTCTGAATCAGTGTCTGTTCGATGATCCTTGAAGCATGATGCGCCCTATAAAGGATGGCGAAATCGGTATATTTTCCGTTTTCCTTTTCAACGATGCGCTTTATTTCCGATGCAACAAACAGCCCTTCATCGAAATCGTTTTTTGCGTGATAATGAATGACTTCGGCGCCAGCTTGTTTGTTTGTAAACAAATCCTTCGGAACACGCAATTTATTATGTTTGATGACGTCGTTTCCAAGTTTCAAAATATTGGGCGTCGAGCGATAGTTCTGATTCATGATCACTGTTTCAGTTCCTGAATGTGTTACGTCAAAGCTGACAAGTATTTCGGGTTTAGCATCGCGCCATTCGTAAATAGCCTGGTCAGGGTCGCCAACGACAAACAGGTTCATGTGATAATGGGCTAACAAATTAATAAATTTATATTGCAACTCAGAGGTGTCCTGCATCTCGTCAACCTGAATGTAATGAAGCCTTTGTTGCCATTTTTTCAATACCTCGCCATGTTTTCCAAAGATATACAACGTAAAGTACATTAAGTCGTCAAAGTCTAATGCGAAGTTACGCATTTGCTTTTCGATGTACCGTAAAAATATTTTGTCTTTCGGGGAGGCGCTATCCTTCAAGGCGACGCCTTTTCTTTTAATATCCGCCCCTTCGTCTATATACTCGACATAATTTGTTATGTCCTTATTCTTACCTATATAACTTAACAGCTCTTTGAAAGTGAAGTCTTTTGCATTGAATCCATACTCTTCATAGATATCCCTCAGTATGGCTTTTTGGTCTTCCACATCCATGATTACAAATTGTTTGGGGTATCCGATTTTATGGATGTCTTCACGTAGAATCTTCACACAGAAACCATCGTAGGTCGTTATGTACCCAAAGTCGTTGTTCCCCAACATACGCCGTATGCGTGTTCGCATCTCGCCCGCCGCCTTGTTGGTGAAAGTCACGCAAAGGATGTTCGCATCGTTAATCCCTAACGCTTCAATAAGGTAAGCATAACGCGAAATCAGCGCTTTTGTCTTCCCCGACCCGGCGCCCGCAATCACACGGACATACCCTTCGGTCGTTGTGACGGCCTTCCGTTGGCGCTCATTCAGGTTTTCTAAAATTGAGTCAATGTTTTTCATACGTACATTTATTATTTTTTATATTTCGGTCGTATGGAACTCACATGTTCATTTACATGGGCGCATTATGGTACATGCTCGTTTCATAATGCGTCATTCATTGTGATTATGCTTTACGATTGAGGTACCGAACCATAGCACATTTTTATGCAAAGTTGTACATTTTTTTTGACACTTCCAAAAGTTGCCTTGATGAGATATGTGCGGGAGTTCTTTTTTTTTGGATTTATTTGTATTTTTGTAACCTGATTTTTATAAAAAAAATGGCATATATGAAAAAAGGAATTATTACTATTACGTTATTTTTTTGGTTGATAAATATATTATTATCAACGGCTTTTGCTCAAACTGTCGCTGAGCGCCTTGGATATAAATCGACAGACCGTCTGTTGATTATAAACAATGACGATGCCGGCATGTGCCATTCGGCCAATCTGGCAACGATGGAGGCCTTGGAAAAAGGCCTTATCACTACCTCGACGATTATGGCGCCCTGTCCCTGGGTGAGTGAAATAACCGAATACGCTAAAAATAATCCCGACAAAGACTTTGGCGTCCACCTGACACATACCTCGGAATGGAAATATTATCGGTGGGGAACAGTCGCTCCAAAGGATAAGGTGAAAGGACTGCTTGATGACGCCGGCTACCTGCATCGCGAGGTGATAGCTGTGTATGCAAAATCCAACCCAGAAGAAGCGCTTATCGAAGGACGCGCTCAAATACAGAAATTGATTGATGCCGGCGTCCCCGTCACGCACATCGATTCGCACATGGGTACGGTTCAGGTGCATCCTGATTACTTCAAAGTATATATCCAGTTGGCTGCAGAGTTCAACCTCCCGATGCGTATGGCCTCTTATGATACGATGGAACGTTATGGTGCGGGTAATGGAAAGATGAGGGATGACCTCAAAGCGCAAGGTTTTGTTTTTACCGACTATTTCATCCACGATGAAGTGAGCGGTGATGGTTACAGCAAAGCCAATACAAAGGAGTTTTGGGCCAACATCATCAAAAACCTCAAACCGGGTATCACCGAGCTATTCATACATGCCACAGTTCTTACCGATGAATCCCGTTCAATCACCGGAAGCGCTCAGAAACGTTCCGAAGAATACAATTGTTTTGTACTCGACCCCGACATCCGGAAATTGATAAAAGACGAAGGCATCATCCTCATCGGATACCGGCCTTTAATGGAACTTCAGCGCAAAAACCGTAAATAACAGGTTAGGTTGCTTGACTTCCTCCTTGAAAAAGAAAAAGTAAAAGGCAGCAACCCATTGCAGGTTGATATTGTCACCTCTTGCTCTGCCGATGAGCTAATTGCTTGAAATGCTTACACTCGCTACTGCCGGATTGCGAATCCGGCAGTACATGTTAAGATGAATCAACGTATTAACCTGATTTTTACTTTTCTCTCGTATAATTGGGGGTAGGCGCGATAGGCATCGAAGATACCCCGCGCAGTGCAGCCTACGCCCGACGTCGCATAATCCAAGTTCAAAGTGATACCTTCCTGTTCCAGCAGTTGATAGGCGTATTGCGCTTTTGTCAGGTTTTCAGAAGAATAGAGGTAAGCGTTGAAATTAAACCATTGATCCATCGAAAACTCCAAACCAGCGCCTGCTTCATTTGTCATGCGAAGCCAGCGGATGTCGGTACGTAAACCGTGATCCTGCGGAATCAAGTAGGGCTCGTACATTTCTTTAACTGTAGTAGTATAAATGCCGGTTTTGTACCCCGTTTTCCTGTCGGGATAATTCTCCTGCGGACCACGTCCGTACCAATTCACCTGCTGAAGGCTTTTATCCAATGTCATCGTCAATCCGATACGCGGCAACCATAAAGGCATCCTTCCCTGCGGATTCACCGTATGATGTATCGTTAGCGTTCCGTCAGGGGTAATTGTGTAAGTATAAAGGCTTTCAAAGCCGCTAATCGATCTGCCGCGGATATATCGGTCTAAATTTTCCGTGCCTTCTTTGCCCATCAGCGATAAGTTGCGTACTTGAATATTAACGTTATCATCCTGTTTATATGCATCTATCGATATCGGAAAAGTGGTTATTTTATCTACGCCTAACGAATAATATTCGGTCGCAAGATACTGTCCGTACCCTTCTCTCCAATTCGATGATCGGGCATTTGAAGAGTTCCATTCGTCTAATTCATTAGCCAGCGGGGCGCGCCAGATGTTTAACAATACCGGCGATTTCAATAATTCCCTGCCTTCATACTTGATAGACGCCAGCGTGCCTGTATTATCAAATGCGTAAACAAAATCAGAACCGGAGACAGTAACGCAATTTAATAATCCGGACAAGGATTTCGTTTGGATTGTTTCATTTAGAGGGTTTGACCTGAGTTCTTCACCCTGTGTGTTCGTAATTACGAGTTGAGATAAATTTTTTTGAACAGGTTGTTCTGCCTGTTTATACCATGGCAGTTCCAATTGATCCCACGCGACCTCATGCCCGGCTGGCGCCCATAGTTCGTCATTCCGAAGCGATGAGGAGATAGTGATCCGGTATTCTTTTCCGGGAAGGATGGTTGGCTTATGGTACGGAATTTGAATATGTTTTCTGGTAAGTGGAGGAACCTGAAGATTTAGTTCGCCTTCTTCAATGATAGCATCATCAGCTTCCAGAAACCAGCGTGTTTGATAGATAGATGCGTCTGTAAAGTGATTGCGGTTCCATACTTCCACCCATCCTTTTTCCGCATCAATCAACGAAACCGTGATAGGCTGCACCGTTTTTTTCATTTGCCACATCTCCGGCTGCACCTTCCTGTCGGGCCAAATACTGCCATATGTCCGTGCGCCGATGCCATAACTGAAGAAAGCGCCGGTATTCGTTTCCTGCTCAAAATCCAACCATAATACAGCCTTTTCGGGACGATAATCCCCCGCTTCCGGCAAAAGCGCTTCCGTAAATATGCCTGCATTATCGATGATAGCATCGCAAATATACACATTCGTCTCCTGTCCGTGTATCTCTGCATTGCGTCCTATGTTAACAGGAAATGGAAAATTGGTGATTTTGCCGTTTGCCTGCAGCGAACCTGCTTCCTGGCCGTCGATAAACACTTTCATGGAGGCGCCATTATACACTCCGCAAAGTTGATGCCAGTTATATTCCCAATTGTCCGGTAACGGTACGCGGAGAACATATCGTCGGCTGGTATATAGGTAAAAGTCTAATGAATCCTTTCCACGTTGTTGTAGTCCGAACTGGTAACTGCCTTTGGTAATGAAACTGCCGGAACTGCTCACTAATTTACGTGGATATACCTCGCACGTCAGCGTCAGTTGGGTAGTATTTATTTCAACATTGGCCTGACGATAAACTTCCACCCACTGGTCGTGACCATTTAAATCTAATGCTTTCCCGTTTATGCCCTTCACTAATTTGGCGCGTCCCATCAGGTGGGCAGGCGTCGTGTAAGGTGATTTGTCTGTGAGGGAGCGAATCGGCTCGGTGATGCCTGTGCTGACAAAATCCCATATAGCGCCGCCCATAAGTCGAGGATGCGAATAGATGACGCGCCAATAGTCGTCCATCCCTCCGCCGCCATTTCCCGCCACTGAAAGGTATTCGTCCATAAACGAAGGCCGAATATCCGTGCTGTCGGGAATAACGCCTGTTATCACTTCCAGTTCGATAGGCGTCGGGTATCGCGGGCCGATGATGTCCTCTGCGGGATGCGAATAGGAATTACCGCCATACATCCAATAGCGGGAAGGGTCATATTTTCGGCCTTCCTTTATTGTTTCAGTGATATTAAAACCCTCGCCCGATTCATTACCTGCGCTCCAGAATAGTACGCATGGGTAATTTCGGTCGCGGAGAACCATTTTACGAACACGTTCGCGGTACATTTCTGTAAACTCGCTTCGCTGGGACACATACTCCGTCGCATGCGCTTCGGTGCCGGCCTCGTCAATGATGTAAATACCATATTCATTTGCTAATTGTAAGTAGCGGTTGACAGGCGGATAGTGCGATGTGCGTACGGCATTAAAGTTGAATCGTTTCAGTATCTCAAAATCCTTACGTATCGTCGCTTCATCCATGGCATGCCCCGTTTCGGGATGCTGCATATGTGAGTTTTGAGCGTTTATTTTGATGGGTACGCCATTCAGGTAAAAAACTTCACCCCGTATTTCTGTTTTTTTGAAACCAATCTTCGTACGGATCATATCGCTAATCTCACCTTTCGACGTTAATAATTGCATTTCCAATGAATACAAATAGGGTGTTTCTGCTGTCCATTTCTTCGGATTTTTAATTAACTGTTTTAGTTTTAATTGTTTATTTCCCGGCTGCTCTATCGTGAAATTTTCTTCCGACAATTCGGCGACCTTTTGATTTGTAGCATCATATAAAATGGTTTTTACTTTATAAGATGTAGTCGATCCTGCAATATCCGGCGATAGCGCTTTTGTTTGCAAAGCAGGCAGTGATTCGTATTTTTTTATATCAACCGTTAAATCCAGCATAGCGTCTGTATAGGTTTCATCTAAATCCGTCACTGCATACCAGTCGAACAGCCGGACGGCGGGAGTTGCAAATATCCAGACATCATCAAAGATACCCGCCAACCGCCAATAGTCCTGCCCTTCCAGATAATAACCGTCGGAATATTTTACAACATGAACGGCTATCGTATTATTACCTGCTTTAAGGTATTTCGTTATGTTATACTCAGCCGGTTCCTGCGCCCCTTCATTATAACCGACCTCTTCGCCGTTTATCCAGACAAAAGACGCCGATGCCACCTTTTCCATCCGCAGAAAGACCTGAAGACCTTTCCATGACGAAGGAATCGTGAATGTTTTACGATAAACGCCGGTTGGATTATATTCGCGCGGCACAAAGGGCGGGTTAGCCTTAAAAGGAGCCGTCACATTACGAAAAATCTTGTCACCATATCCCTCCATTTCCCAATTGGAAGGTACTTTAATAGCGCCCCATTTGCTATCATTAAAATTCATTTCATAAAACCGTGGCGGAATATTTTCCGGAACATCGCTCCAGAAAAAACGCCAGACGCCATTGAGTGAAATGCGCTTTTCAGGAATGAAATAAGCCCTGCCCTCCTCCTGATTTGTCTCAAAGACAGCGGTGTTCTCTATAAAGCTGTAAATATTATCTAAATAGTTCACACGCTGCGCATAGATTCCTCCCGTTATCAAGCACATAACAAAGATTAACAGGCCATATCCCGTCGGACGAATATAATTCCGTCGCTTATTAATTTCGCCATTTGTAATGGGGATGAACATTCCAAACTGTTGAAAAAAAAATTTATTTGTCATATCATTAATCATTAATTATGCAAATATCTTTTCAAATGGTCAGCCATCATTTGCCACGATTCGTCGGAATCGGCGCCAGATTTGAGGTTAAAACCATGCACGGCGTTAAATCGTTTATGGGTGACGGCCACGCCTGCATCCATCAGCTTATCCCTGAATCGTTCGCCCTCGCCACAGAGCGAATCGCTGTGGGCGGTGATGACAAGTGTAGGCGGAAAAGACCGAACATCATCTATCGTAGCATATTCCGGCGAGATAAGAGGGTTTTTGCGCGCATCCTTGTTGTTGAAATAACACGCATCGAACAAACGGCATATAAAAACCGGCAACGCACCCTTAGGCAACGGTTTCAGGCCTGCCTCCGTAAACAAATCCAAAGGCGGATAATCCAGTATCAGACATTGGATACCCAGCAGCCGTTTATCTTTATCTATCAGGCAAATACCGGCGCTGAGATTACCTCCGGCGCTATGTCCGCCCACCGCAATTCTGTCAGAGTCTATCCCAAATTCGCCCGGATGTTCCTTCGCATATTTTACGACTGCATAACATTCGTTTAACGCTTTAGGAAACGGAAATTCGGGCGCCAGGCTATAGTCGATACTGATGATTTTAACATTGGCTTTGCGGGCGATTTCCGGCATAAAGGGGTCGTCGATTTCGGCGTTGCCCATCGTAAATCCGCCGCCGTGCATATTGACATACAACGGTAATCGTTGCGGATTATCCATGTTGTAGGTCAACGTGCGCACTTTGCCTTCGTCGGTAGTAATAAACAATTCGGCGCCGGTACGACGACTTCTCTTTTTTAGCGCGGAGCCACCAATGATCGACATGAGAAACCGCACATTACGCATTTTCCGTCTCAATTGCTTGTCTGTAAGCGTTTTTATTTCTTTTTTCATACGTACATTTATTATTTTTTATATTTCGGTCGTATGGAACTCGCATGTTCATTTATATGGGTGTTTTAAGGTACAATGCTCGTTTCATACGTGTATATTTTTATTTCACAAACATAATACAAAAGCGACGTCGGGTTTTATCATGTTATATGTTGTGGCGCTCATAGTATCTATTTTTGCAGCAAAAATACAACATTTTTTTTTATATCTACAAAATTTATAAAATTGAAAATATCATTTTTTCTTTT
>Ga0082212_10003970_pt1 | contig 20741 bp, 17 predicted proteins | sample TergutNt197P3_FD_71548 | JGI IMG/M metagenome (GOLD analysis project Ga0082212, IMG submission 71548) | Neocapritermes taracua P3 segment gut microbial communities from Petit-Saut dam, French Guiana - Nt197 P3 | ecosystem: Host-associated > Arthropoda: Insects > Digestive system > Gut ... | reverse complement strand
GAAATCCAGCGGATTCAATATCGAAGACACGCATCTCGCCGACCTCGTCCGAATCGAAAAACTCTTTACCGTTGTCATGCTCGCTTTTACATGGGCTTATCTGGTGGGTGTGTATGTCAATGATAACATCAAATGTGTGAGAATACTCAATCATGGAAGAAGAGCTAAGAGCCTGCTTAAATATGGCCTCGAATTTATTGCACGAATTCTGCTCAATCCACTTGCCTCTTGCGATTTTGATATCTTTAAAATTTTGTCATGTACTTAGATAACGGAATTTCTCCCGCTAACAGTTTATAAGTGGTATACTTTTCGATTGAAATGTGGCGCAGTTTTGGATTAATATATACACCACTTCTCAGCATTATTATACTTTCAATGCGTTTCACTTTAACAGGGTTTCTGCGCGCGAAAATAATGACTTTTGATTCGTTTTTGAACAGCAAAGGTACATAATAATAATCCTTTTATAATCAGGTACAAAGATACTATCTTTTTCTCTTATATCCAAATATATCAACGCTTTTTATGTTAAATAATCTTAAATACTTTTCGGAATGGACTCGAAAATTATTTTTTTGACTAATAGAATTCTGAATCCATACAGGAAAGCGGAAAAACGCAACTTACGGTATGCTACCTGCTGGACAAATCCACGAAGTATCTATAATAAGATTCACTATTGAACCGGCTTTTGCTTCAAATCCCGGATTCATAATAATATCTGCGGCTTTAATATCCAATTGCCCGCCCGGTTCTACTATGACATTATTTAATATAACGGTTCCCGGCATTTCATAAGCAACCGACTGACCGGAAGCGATAGTTTTATCAAGAGTGAATTGTGACGGAATAAGAAATTCATTCATGGTCGTTATCATAGCCGAAGTAAGCGCGCTGTTTTTGTTTGGATCGGAGATATGATACATATTGGGTTCTTCTATATATAAATAATCGAATGGGCTGATTGCTTTGTTATAGTTCCGATAATAACGATCATTGTTGTTTATTTTTACCATATTTGTATTCAGATAATTTTTTATATGCGTATGAGGAGTAACCGAAAGTCCTAAAGTGCTGTATGCAGGTATAAAACAATCTCTATTATTATCCTTTGTTACTCCGCCGATAAAAGTAATAAAATCAAGCCAAAACTGTTTTTCAACAAGCTCAAAATCTGTCATATTGTGCAAACCTTGCGTACTGCCCGGCGCGTTATCCAATGGATTCGTATTGTTTACGGTGAATGATCGGGAAGCCAAATTTTGTGTAATAGTTACAGGAACAGGAATTCCTAATTGCAATAATAGGAAATGCACTTTAATTGCAATATGCTCCGAATAAATGGTTGTACTCGTGTGATCAGGTACGGCTTTTACTTCAAACTCCCATACAAGATCAGACCACGAGGGGCCGAAAGCGCCAGCTATTCCCCATACTATCGTGTTTACCAGCGCATTGATTCCAAAAAGATTAAGAAACGTAGTGCCTATTGGGCTTTGATATTTTTTTAAAATCTGTTGTCCCGGCGCAAATCCCTGATTAACTGCTGTTCCACTACCCATTGAGATAGCTAAACTTTGACATTTTTGAGGAAAATTTCCTATGGCAGATAAAAGCGATACGAAAGTTGTTCTTTCCGGCGCTTGTTGGGCTGTATATCCGGTAGTCGCTGTATAATGATATAAAAGCATTTGCTTAGCTGCCACGCACCCTAACATCTCGACTTTTGCATCTTTCAGTTTGTCGATTGTAATAAGACCATCAAGGTCATCACTTAAAGAGGCTATCAAATACTGCATACCCAAGGGAACGTTTGCACCGTTTTGTGGGGAATCCAACGAAACAAACAGCCGGGTTTGATGATTCATATTCATGAACTCCATGTGAGTAAGCGCATAACGAACAATCAAGCCTCCCATGCTTGCACCAACAATAATCAATTCGTTGTTTGCGGTTTTTGTATTATTGATTTGTTGAATAAGCGCTACTAAATTCAGGGCATTATCTACAATGGATTTTTTGCTGTCTTTAGAACGGTAAATAATTATGTCGTAACCGTTTTCCCTTAAACGGTCAAGAAAACGGTCTTTATTAGAGACATGATATAAATAGCGCTTATCACTGTCACCATTATATTCCCAAACTCGATTTACATCGCTCGGATCATAACCTGAAACAATCAGAAAAGGTTTACGAAGGGTATTATTGTGGTTGCAACGATACCAGATACCATATTCCGCGTTGATTGCGCTTGCACCAACTCCGGTATTGAAATCTTCACCATTAAAATCAGGAGTTCTTTCAGGGTCAACTACGGTGCCTGCACGTAACGAAATATTGTTTTCCTGCACATAAATCGCAGAACTACATAAGTAGCTAATATCCTTTTGAGTTGCTTTCAGGGTTAGGGTGTGAATATCCGGCTTGTCAAAATGAGCGCTTACTCTGCCATCAGAAGGTAAGGTAACAAAACCTTTTCCATCGCCGAAATCAATCGCAATTTCATCGAATGATGGAGTTTTATTACTGAATAGTAGGGTTGGTTCCAAATAAAATGAATATGTGCCTGTTTGTAGAATTTCAACCATCGGTGAGGCAGCAAAACAGGTGGCTGTTGTCAATGGAGTTTTGCTGCTGCTTGAAATATCCCGAACCATGCCTTTCACCGTATCAATCGAAAGAAATCCTTTTTCAAGTGAGTGAGGGTCGATGCGGTTGTAATCGTAAAAGATTATTCCCAATGGAATCTCGCCGTTTTTTGTTATTTCCTTGTAATCGGTTTCAACAATGGGGCTGTCATAGTTGAATTTACGGCTGTCCAAATGCGCCATTTTAAGTTGCAGAACCATTTGTTTCCATTTTCTCACGTTGCAGGTATCTGTTATTTCCTTACTCGTTCCTTCGTAGAGAAACATATTTACGAAGGAAGGCGCTCTTTCTATTAGAATGCCGGTGGTCACCTTTTCTGAGGGAATGCCAGAAAATATCTTATCAACAGCCTTTTGATAAGCATTTCGTAAATCCTGTCCAAATACCGATAGGGACAAGATTCCCATATATAAAGCTAAAATTGTTTTGCTTATTACTTTTTTCATTTTTTATAAAATTTTTCTTATTAATATTATTTTTCCTAATTGAATATTTTGTTTTAAGTTTTGAATATCTTTTGGTAGTATATCAATTCCCTTATTATTTTGTAATGTATCATTAGCAATCACTACATGATAATGTGTTACATCTTCATGTGCCGCCCTTCTAATAAGTTTGACGCAAAAAAAGCCCGTTGAATCTGATGTAAACACCTCGTCAATAGGATGTTTTGTTCTCCATTCACCTCTGTATTTAAAACTGCTTCTTACGTGTATCCTTAAGTCTGATACCGGTTTATCCTCATAATACGCATAACCTTCTGCCCCGACATTGTAATAATAAATCTTGTCATACGGTTCAAAAATTGAGCAAGTCGAGAAAAAAAATTGAATTGTTAAAAAAATAATGAATCGTTTCATGTCGTTTTATTTTCGTTTTTATATTGTTTTCTTCCTATTTGCAAATTCGTCCACTTTCACACAACTATTGTGTCCCCCTTTGTTTGGTCAGCTGGTTAAGGATTGTTGGACAATAAATTTCAACTTTTTCTTTTCAGAGAAGAGGTGAAATTACCCCCTTCTCCCAAAAAACTTTTTTGTTTTTTCCAAACGCAAATATACGAAATTTTTCATAAACTATGCAACATTTTAGATTATTTAACATAAAAAAGCGTTGATATATTTGGATATAAGAGAAAAAGATAGTATCTTTGTACCTGATTATAAAAGGATTATTATTATGTACCGTCGCAGTTCAAAAACGAGTCAAAAGTCATTATTTTCGTGCGCAGAATCTCTGTTAAAGGGAAAAGCATTGAAAGTGTATATTTTCAGACCGCCATCGAAGTCACAAAAGAGATAGTTACAGGAAAAATAGAAATCGCCAACGTCGATGGAGCATATCACAGTCCTGAAAATCAGGCTTATTGTAAAGAAAATGAGATTGATCTTGTTCTTGGCGCCATTCAGGGAAAGTCTTCCCGATATGATTTGACAACCGATGAAACCGGTAATTTGGCAGTTACCGATCTGACAACCCATACGACAATTTCTGCACGAAAGGTAGAATCCCGCAAGGAAACCGAAGAACCCAAATGGGCAATTCTCAACGAGAAGAACCAATACCGGTATTTTACTCAAAAAGACGTCAATACGTGCCTTCTGCGTAAACAGGTAACAGCCCGGAAACCGGAAGAGCTCAATAGACGTAACAATGTTAAGGCAACGATATTTCAGTTAGGGTATCATTATCCGAACGCCAAAAGTCGTTATAGGGGGCTGATCAAACACAAAATGTGGGCGTCTTGTCGTTGCTTTTGGATCAACTTTGTTCGAATTGCCAATTTTGTAGCCGGTAGTAGCCCGGAGGATGTCCAAAAATCAGTAAATCGTTGGATTTTCTCGCTTCTTTGCGACCAAAATACGAAAATATGGCAATTGTTATCCCGATTTCTACATTCTTTAGCAAGTGGAGGAAAAGATTTAGCATTATTTTGGGAGGGTCATCTTTTTTCCCTATCATTTGTCAAAAAATCAGCTTTAGTATTGATTTTGAAAAAATGACTTATCAAAGTGGACTCAATAATAAAAAAATTTCCGCCCTTTTTAAAAAAATAGTCGGTAAAATGTTTGTTTTATAAAAAAAAACACTACTTTTGTGGCCTGATTTTTCCTTAGAAGGTAGAAAAGTGGTGTCGGTGCGATACACACCTTCGGGATATAACCTGTTAATAATTAAACAGATGTATGCAATTGTAGAGATGAACGGCCAGCAATTTAAGGTCGAAAAAGGTAAAAAAATGTTTGTACATCACCTCCAAAATACGGAGAGCGGTCAGACAATTGAATTTGAAAAAGTGTTATTAGTAGATGTCAATGGCTTTATCACCGTAGGTACGCCTATTGTAGAAGGAGCAAAAGTGGTGTGCGAGATCGTTTCACCGCTTGTTAAGGGAGATAAAGTCCTGATTTTCCATAAGAAAAGAAGAAAAGGACACCGTAAACTAAATGGCCATCGTCAGCAATTTACGGAAATGAATATTACAGATATTGTTACACAAACGTTAGAAGGAGAATAAGAAAATGGCACACAAAAAAGGAGTTGGTAGTTCGAAAAACGGTCGCGAATCCGAAAGTAAACGACTGGGCGTCAAGCTCTTCGGCGGCGAGTTTGCTAAAGCCGGTAATATTATTGTCCGTCAACGCGGCACAGCGCATCATCCCGGCGCAAATGTAGGCATCGGTAAAGACCATACGATTTATGCTTTGATCGACGGTATCGTTCTATTTCGCAAAACAAAAAATAATCGTTCCTATATATCAGTAAAAAGCCTGACCATAGAGCCTGTCTCGCAAGCAATCGTAGAAGCCGTTGAGGCGCCGACAACAATTGTGGAAGCTGAAGCGCCCGTAGAAGCGCCGACGGCAGAATAATCACTTCACTTCAATTGTTTCGACTTGGCGGATGATCCTGCCGTCACTAGTTATACCTTCTATCACGACAGAATAGGTGGTCGGGAAATCGGATGTATAAAAGTTGAATGAGGCTGTACCATCGTCCGAAACGAAAACATCCGGTTTCCAATAGATGGTAGAGCGATAATCAGGATAGCTAAGATTTTTTAAAGCCGGCGTATCATATTTAGGCGAATAAAATTCAACAGGCGCTTGAAATCCTAACGGCTCATACGTGGCAAAATTAAATCTAGGTCTGTCAGGTATATCTGTTGATCCGCGTCTTGTTGTAATACTGATAGCGCCATTCCCGCCCAACATCCCAAAAATAGCTGCGCTGGCGCCCTTGAAAATATCTATAGACTCAACATCTTCAACGTTTATCATATCAAAAGGCGACATGCCACCCATCGCATCCATTGAAACGCCATCAACTAATACTAGCGGCATGCCGCCTCCCCGAATGGAAACATTCCCACTTCCATCGACCATGATGCCGGAAGCATACCTTTGCAGTATATCTATCACTCTTGTTGGATGTGTTTTCTCAAAATCTTCGCGATAGACAGTTTGATCTGAACTTGAATTAAAAGGGCTGGCAGCTAAACGCGCTTCATCTCTTTTCGCAATACCAGGCTTTACGCTCACAACAACTTCAGGCAGTTGTATCAATCGCATATCATCATCATACTTAGCGCGTTGTTCAGCCTTTTTATTAAATCCAATTGTTTCATCTGCATCGTCATCAACGGTAGCTGTCAGCGACAGACTTTTTGGCGCATGTTGCAATGTGGGAAATGCTTCACGGTCTAAAATCAGTTCGACGTTAGATTTTCCCTTTTCATTCATGGCCTGAACAAAGAATTTGATACTGTCTGGATATTGAACAAAAAAATTAAAAAAACCGGTGGAATCGGTCTGTAAATTTGCAAACCCTCCCTGGTTCGAAATAAGTATTACTTCGCTGTTCACAGCAGGCCTGTTTAGAAGGTATCTTCTTACAAAACCGGATATAATTTTCACTTCTTCAAATCCGGTAGTTGGAAATTGATAGTTTCCTTTGAGCGCTGCAGAAATGTCGTATCGCCTCCATCCATGCGTCATCATTAAATGGTCAAGTACATATGAGACACTATTTTTATCCTGCATATAGTAACCTGGCGCTTCGATATAACCCTTTAGTTCTGACGACAGTAAAAGACTTGACAGTATGGTGTGGAGCGAATCCGGAGCTATATCGTTATCGTCGGTGATAGCAACTGAAATATGACCATCAATCGGCTGGCCTTCCGGGTCTGTCACAAGGATTTTTGAGGTTACGCTCTCTCTTTTTTGATAGGACGGTTTATCCGTTGAAAAAGTTACATTGGCCTGGTCGTCGATCTTATTAAAAATCAACCGTTCACTGAGCGGATTCATTTGCTCGTCAAGGAGTACTATTTGTAAAATACCTGAAGGAAATTGGTCTTTTGAAAAGAGGACAGACTGCGCATTATAATCCCACACAGTAAAATAGGAAACAAATCCACGACAATGGATGAGAAGATAAAGCGGTTTATCCGGCAAATCAGGCGATTTTAGTACTTCAACAAAAAAACGTTTATTTTGATTGTTTACAGATAAAGAATACGTTTTTTGAGCTTCAGGAAGTTTAAATTGCTTTTCCTGTCCGCTTTGGTTTTTGCATTTTAACGTATAGGTAACGCCCGCTTCCGGTAAGATATTGAACGATCCCATACCTGAATAGAACGTCTTTGCCTCTGAAATGCTGTTCCCATTATTATCATAAATTTCACCGGTGATAGATTCTACGGTACCATTCTTTTTCAGCGCTTTAAAAGCCACTTTGCACTTAGCCCCCTCTAACATATATCCGCCTTCAGGAAAAAAGGTGACGTCATACGTGTCGGCAGGTTGCCGCTTTGCCGGTTTTGTCTCTGAATTTATATTGTTTATGCGGATAGGCTTCTTAAAGTAATAATCATCCCCCAGATTTTCCATAAACCGCGTATAAGCCCGTAACGTATAGTCGCCTTCCGGAAGATAATCTGCCAAAAATATATGACCATAAAACAACTCGTTTTCATCAAGCTGCAACATTACTCGTTGTATCAGCGAATCGGTAGCGCTCATCAATTCAATATAAACATATTTACTATATGTCGGCGTTTGATGGGTAAATGCATTGACAACATAAACTTTGAACCAGATTTTTTCACCCGGCACATACATCGTGCGATCTGTATGCAGATGGATTTTTTCTTGCGGAAAAATTGCTATCTGATTTAATAAACTGTCCTGAACAGCTTCCTGAGTAATTTCTTGTGCGCTGATTACTAATGCAAACACATTTAGTAATAAAAGATACAACCATTTCATAATTTATAAAAAATATATAGTTAAATATTTACATTTTTATATTTTAAACCTGCTTTTTGTCCGAAAACGGCATAATACAGGATAAAAAGATAACATGGGATGAACAGCCAATAGGCCTTTTGAAAATCAACGGCAGTAGCTGCTTGACCGGCAGGTATGACGGCATCAAGGATGAGCCCGAAAAGAAGCGGTAGGAGAGCTCCCCCAACGATTGCGACAACTAGCATAGAAGACCCCGATTTGGTGAACCTGCCCAATTTATCAATAGTGATCGCCCAGATCGAACCCCACATAATGGAATGGGCAAAACCCAAACCCGACAAAAAATATATAGCAATAGCGGGCGGGAGTGTGACTAATAAAAGAGCAGAGGTCAGCGCTATTAATAAGAAAAGGATCATCGCCCTGTTTTGCGGTATCCAATGTAAGACAAAGATACTCACAATATAGCCCGTTATCATCCCCAGCGGGCCAAAAGCTGAGTACTGCTCTGGATTATTCAAGCCCATCGTTTTGGCAAAATCAATGACAGAAGCCATAGGTAATGTTTCTACTCCCACATAGATAAACAATGCAATAGCGCCAAGTATGAGGTGCGGGATATGCCAGACCGTTTTTTTTCGGTTAATGAAAAGAACAACTTCATCGTTGGTAGCGCCAACAGTCTTATCTTCACCTTCGGCAGCAATCTCGGGCAAGGAAATAAAAACCATCAGCAGGGCAAACAACGCAATGAATCCTGCGGCAATACCAAACGGGATAGCCGCGTTGGCTATATCCGGCTGTTTAACATTGATAAATAAACTTAAAAAAACAGGTCCAAGATACCATGCAGATTGATTCATGATGCCCATCGTACAAAGCCGCTGGGCAGCCTTTTCTATCGGGCCACAGATCGTCACATAAGGGTTGATGGTCGTTTGCAGCAGGGTGTTTCCCATGCCTCCGATAAAGGCGGCTATGAGGTACATATAAAACCCCGACATCGACGAACCCAACCGCGCCGAAGGAATGAATAGAAACATGCCGGTACTCATAATAACAAGCGATAGAATAAGCGATTTTTTATAACCTATCTTTTTGATGACCCATCCCGATGGCGGGCCGAAGATAAGGAATGCTGAAAAAGTGGCGGTCAGAACCATGTATGACTTCCCTTTACTCAGGTCAAAAACGTCCTCGAGAATAGGTACCATGATCCCATTGATCCCCACGCCGAATCCGATGACGAAAAAAGCAACCCCGATAATGATCAACGGGAAAAAGAATCTATTTTTACTGATTTGTAACATGATATTTAATTAATCCTTCCATTGAGTCGCTAATAACAACCTCCGTTTTCATTCCAAACGCGGCTGCTACTTCCGTTAAACGGTCGCGAAATATCCATCCGATAGTGCCTACGCTGTTGAACGAATAGTCTTGATAATTGGGGTAATTTTTAACTATATTCGTAAAAAAATCCCGGAACGAACCGCGGATTATTTGTTGTTCCATATAATCGTGACCTGCATGTTTACCTGTCAAGAAGCGGGTAAAAGAGGCGCAATATCGGTTAGGTAATGGGTCGGAATAAATTCGGTCGATAAGCTGGTCGCCGGTCATTTGGTATTCTTCCCAGAACCACTCGCGTACTTCGGCAGGCATATAATCACGTATATAGTCGCTAATCAGTAGTTTACCCATATAACCTCCGCTTCCTTCATCACCCAGCAGAAATCCCAATGAATCAATGTTATGGATGATCTTTACACCATCGTAAAGACATGAATTACAACCCGTTCCAAGAATAGCGGCAAATCCGGGACTACGACCCAGTAATGCGCGCGCCGAAGCCATTAAATCCATAGCTGCATCAATTTTTGCATGAGGGAAGATAGGTTGTATGGCGTAGCGTATCATGTCATATTTATCTTCATAAACACCGGCGCCATAAAAAGCTATTTCCTGCACATCGCCCGTATCAAAGCCTTCGGGCAGGTTAGGTTTCAATATTTCAATAAGCCTTGTTCCACCTGTGTAACAGGGGTTGTACCCTTCTGTTTCAAATTGTCGGGTCTTACCTGAAGGTTCTATCAAACACCAGGATGTCTTCGTCGAACCACTGTCTGCTATTAAAATCATTAAAATTAATTAAAAAATAAAAATAAAAAAACTTAATTATTAGCAATTATTTCCTTTGCGTATTTCTGGATTTTTTGTACGGCGGATGCTATTTGATCCATATTTTGCTTAGGACCAAGTAACATGTTTTGTGTAAACCAGAGTGATTGTTCGCTAGTCAGTTTATCATTTTGCGGGCATTGGTTACGCTCAACCCACTGCTTCATCGTTTTCTCGCCATAAATCTTCAGATAATGCTTGTTTTGTGTTAAGCCCAGCACATAAGGGTCTTTGTTCAAACGACCATAACCAGTACTGGAAGAAATACCTTCTGCCCGCAAGGCCTGGATGAACTTTTCGCGGCTCATACCGGCAAAATGCGCCTTATCGTAACGAAACATATACAGGTGATAGGAAACCTTAGTAACGCCACTGTACAGTTTGGCGGGATAAACGCCCTTCATCTCACCGAAGAGTTTGCTCAGGTAGGCGGCGTTATCGCTGCGTTGTTTGTCTTGTTCCTGCTGTCGAACCATCTGCGCCAGTAACATACGTGACTGCCATTCAGTCATACGCACATTAACGCCGCGAACGCCTTCGCCGGTACCGAAAGATGCTGTGTTCGCCGTTTGCCCCTGGTTATGAAAAGCGTTACAAACCTTGTAAAAATCACTGTCGTTGGTCGTGATAGCGCCGCCTTCGGCGCAGTTAAGGTTCTTTGACGACTGGAAGCTGAACGCCCCGCCTATCCCGTACGACCCGACTTTTTTTCCCTTCCACTCCGATCCGGGCGCCTGGCAGGCATCTTCAATAACGGTGATTTTACGTTTCTGTGCTATTGCCATTATCCTATCCATGTCGGCAGGCACACCACCCATGTGAACCGGCATCAACACCTTTGTATCCTTCGTGAGGGCTTTCTCTATCTTTTGGGGGTCGATCTGGAAACTGTTAATATCCGTATCTACTAAAATAGGCAGCGCATAGTTGAGTACTACCACATTGTATGTGGCCACGAAGGTATAGGCAGGGATAATCACCTCATCGCCGGGTCCTGTGTTAAGCGCGCCTAACATCGTGTATAAGGCCGTCGTGCCGCCGGTGGTGGTAAGACAATGTTTCATACCCATCACACGTGCAAATTCCGCTTCGAACCGTGCGGTCATACTACCGTCTAATCGTCCCCAATGTTTACTGTGCAACACTTCAAGTAACGCTTCTTCATCTGAATTGTCATAAATTGGCCACCTCGCGAATTTTCCTGTGAAGGCCTTCTCGCCGCCTAATATGGCGGGCTTCTCATCTGCTATTCTAAATTCCATTTTTTTAATAATTTAATGATTTGTAATTCGTAATTAGTAAATAATAATTTATAATTTTTAATTACTTTTTACTTGTGCAGCATTCTTTTGAATCTTTCGGATGGCTTCAGCGATCTGGTCCATCTCGCGTGTAGAACCGAGAAACATTGTTTGACCAAACCATAGCGATTCTTCTCCAGTAAGTTTGTCGTTTTGCGGACACTGATTCCTATCGAACCAATCTTTCATGCCTTTTTCGCCGTATATTTTCAGATAATGTTTGTTTTGTTGCAATCCTGCTACATAAGCCTCTTTATTCAAGCGGCCATATCCAGGCCACGCATTGATTCCTTCGGCGCTCAATGCCTGTATAAATTTTTCGCGGCTCATACCGGCAAAATGTGATTTATCATAACGAAACATGTACAGATGGTACGATACATATGTAACACCGTCATTCAGTTTGGCTGGCGTGATGCCAGGTATTTCTTTTAAAAGACTGTTCAGATATTCGATATTACGACTTCGTCTTTTATCTTGTATCTGCTGACGGACCATTTGCGCCAGTAGGATACCCGCTTGAAATTCGGTCATACGACCATTTGTACCGCGCGTACCTTTTTCTCCCGGATTATAGGATGTGTTCGAACGCCCCATGCCCTGGTTGTGAAAAGCGTAGCAGTTTTTGATAAAGTCTTCACTGGTACTGATTATTGCGCCGCCTTCTCCGCTGTTGAGGTTTTTGGTCGCCTGGAAGCTAAAAGCGCCGCCAACGCCATACGAACCCACTTTTTTACCTCTCCATTCCGATCCGGGCGCTTGACAGGCATCTTCAATTACCGGAAGGTTATTTTTTTGAGCAATGGCCATGATACGGTCGAGGTTAGCGGGTAGTCCGCCCATGTGTACCGGCATCAACACTTTTGTAGCCGGTGTGATAGCCTGTTCCATCTTTTGAGGGTCGATCTGGAATGTTTCGATGTCGGTATCAACCAGGATGGGCAATGCGTAGTTGAGAACCACCACGTTGTAGGTTGCCACAAAAGTATATACCGGGATGATCACTTCATCGCCCGGACCTACCCCGACAACGCCTAACATCGTAAAAAGAGCGGTAGTGCCGTTAGCCACAGCCAGGCTGTTTTTCAGTCCCATCATACGCGCGTACTCCTCTTCAAATTGTGCAGTCATCTTTCCGTCCAAACGTCCCCATTGACCGCTTTTTATTACATCAATCAGCGCCTGTTCCTCAGCGCCGTCATACATCGGCCATTCAGGGAATTTACCCGGATGGGCTTTAGGGCCTCCCAGTATGGCAGGTTTGTCGTTGTCACTCAAAACCACCGGCGTGAAAGCCTTAACACTGCCAAAAGTTTTAGCGGGAGCAATAGCCAAGCCGGTACCTGCCAATGCCGCCACCTCTAAAAATTGTCGTCTGTTGATCTGTTTCATGTTATTGTTAATTAGTTAAATCCTTTAATTTGCGAATCGATGTAATCCATGGATTTTTTTACATTGCCGAACTTCAAAATCAATGCTTTAGCCTCTTCATAATCGGTCAAGCCCCGTTTTTCCATCAACATTTTCACCGAACGGTCAACCACTTTATTGTTGATCAATCGGACATTCACCATACGGTTGTCTTCCACCCGCCCCATACGAATCAAAACGGTGGTACTGATCATGTCAAAAAGCATCTTTTGCGCCGTCCCGCACTTCATGCGAGAACTGCCCGTTACAAATTCGGGGCCTGTGATTACTTCGACAGGATAATCCGAAACGGCAGCAATCGGCGAATCGGGATTGCCGACAATACATCCGCAGGGGATGTTATTTTCCTGACACTTTTTGAGGCCGGCCAATACGAATGGCGTTGTTCCACTGGCGGATATGCCGATTACAAAGTCGCCGACCGACATTTCAAACGCCTGCATTTGCCGCCACGCATCCTCTTCGTCGTCTTCCATTTCCTCCAGCGCTAACACTAAATTTTCTTCGCCACCAGCCAAAATCACATTGATAACGCCTTTTTCGATGCCGTAAGTATTGGGCAACTCCACTTTATCCAACACCGAAAGACGCCCTCCGGTACCGGCGCCCAAATAAAACATCCGACCTCCCTCTTTGAGTTGGCGCTCAATGACGGTGATCATCTTACTGATTTGAGGCAACTGTTTTTCAATAGCAAAAGCCACCGATTGGTCTTCTTTATTGATGTTCGAAATCAATTCATCAACAGACATCTTCTCCAAATGCCTGTATTTTGAGGGTTGTTCTGTAATTCTTTCCATACTTGAATTAAAAATTGATTTTGGTGCGTTGCAAAAATAGTAATTATTTTTATATATTTGCACAAAAATTTTTAAATCCTGAAAATATGACTACAAGACGAAACTTTCTTCATCATTCAACAATAGGCATTGCCGGTATTGCGGTACATCCAATATGGGGCGCTACCGGCGCAGAGACGCATCTTGGCGATACGATGTTGCATCTTCAAGCGACAGAACCTTTGAAAGTAGGTGTTGCGCGTGAAATAATTACCCCTAAATTAGGCGGGTTGTTCATGGGTTACGGTTCGGACAAACCAAGCACAGCGGTACACGACGATCTCACCGTCACCGCTTTAGCCTTAGAATATGGAAAGATCAAAGTGGCGCTTTTGAGTGTTACTGTATGCCTTATCGGCAACAATCTAATGAAAAAACTACGCGCATTGTGCGGAGAAGCAGCCGGTATTCCGGCAGAAAACGTGATTATTGCCGCCACGCACACCCATTCGGGGCCAATAACCACCGATGGGGGCGATGGAAATAGGGACAATGATTATTGTAATGAGATACTCTTACCTAAATGCGCTGCTGCCATCAAAGAGGCGTTCAATAACCTGAAAAATGCCAAAGTAGGAGTAGCAAAAACGACAAGTCTGGTTGGCATCAACCGGCGACAACTACTGCCCAACGACCGTGTTATCTTAGGCCAAAACCCATGGGGAGCGTATGATTCGGAGATGACTGTCATTTCTTTCAGAGGCGATGACGACAAATCATACGCTAACATCATCCACTGCGCTGCACACTGTACTGCTGCTGGTATTAACACGGAAGTATCGCGCGACTGGGCTGGAGTGATGATAGACCGATTAGAGAAGGAATCAGGCGCTATCACAATGTTTGTGAACGGCTTGGAGGGTGATGTCGCCCCTCGTATGGCCAACGGCGGCTCGACAGGCGACATGAACCATGCGATGGAAGTAGGCGCCGTAGCCGGTATTGACGCGGTACGCGCCTACAAGGACATCCGAGAATACCGTCACGAGAAAATGGCAGTATCCATCGGCGATGTCAAACTGCCCCACGCCCCGCTCTTACCCTTGGAGGATGCGCAAAAAGAATTAGCCAAATTAGAGGCCGGTACGCAGGGACGATTTACAGGGCCTGCCATAAACGTGTTGAAACAAAACATCGAACTCCATAAAAAAGGCGAAACCGCAGAATCTTTTTTCGTCTATCGTCAAACATTAGTAAACATCGGTTCAATCGTTTTAATACCCGTTCCTTTCGAAGCCTCGTCCGAAATATCACTGCGTATGCGTACGTATAGCAAATATGGTCATACATTGCCTCTTGGCTGTACAAACGGCAGTAATTCCTACCTGCCATCGCAGGACCAGATATGCCGCGGAGGCTATGAAGTAGAGCGTTTCAAATGGTCAGGAGCGCGTCAGTTAGCCGATAATGCCGACATGCACTTAGTCAACGAAAACCTGAAATTGATGGCACAATTTTCATAAAAGAAACGACAGAAATCTGAGCAACAGCGGCTGGCATAAAGAATTTTAAAATTTTGTAATAAAAAATCTCAGATTATTCTTAATAATATATTCTTCTGCCTTGCATTTAACCACAAAGTAAACATAAATACTGGATATTTCTAAAAAATTATTATGCATAGAAGTACTTTGCAGGATAAACGTTGCACATATCAAAATCTCTTGTTACCTTTGGGGCTTCAAATACAAAAGATTATACTATGAAACATTTAATTCTTATCTTGTTAACGGTATGGATGTTTGCATCCTGCCAACAAAAACCGAAACTAAATATTAACATTGATTCGGTAGCCTCACCACAAGGCACAGAAGTATTTCAACCCGATTGGGTCAATATTGCACAACATTATCAGTTTCCTGAATGGTTCTGCGATGCGAAGTTCGGCATCTTCATCCATTGGGGCGTATATGCCGTTCCCGCTTTTGGCAACGAGTGGTATCCGCGCGGTATGTATCAGAAGGATTCGAGAGAATACAAACACCACATTGAAAAGTATGGCGAGCATACAAAGTTCGGATACAAAGATTTTATACCTCTGTTCAAAGCCGAGAAATTCAATGCCGATGACTGGGCGAAGTTGTTTAAAGAGGCTGGCGCCAAATATGTGGTTCCTGTAGCAGAACACCACGATGGCTTTTCGATGTACGACAGCGACCTGAACAAATGGAATAGCGTGAAGATGGGACCAAAAAAGGATATTGTGGGATTACTGAAAAAGGCTGTCGAAAACGAAGGGCTTGTTTTTGGGCTTTCGACACATCGCGCCGAAAATGCGTGGTTCTATAATGGCGGGATGAAGTTCCCTTCGGATGTGCAGGATACTACTATAGCTCTTTATGGTCGAAGGGTAGATCAGGAAAAATACAATGAAAGTGTGGCGCGCGAATGGCTCACGCGAACTTATGAATTAGTCAATAAGTACCAACCCGAAATGATTTGGTTCGATTGGACAGTGAACAATCCTGTGTTAATGCCTTATTTCAACAAATTCTTAGCCTATTATTATAATAATGCGATGGACTGGGGTAAGCAAGTAGTTGTGAACACCAAACAGGGATATCCTACGAATATACAGGTGTGGGATGTGGAACGCGGAAAATCGGGCAAGATGATGAAATTTCCCTGGCAAACCGATACTTCCATCGGAAAAAGATCATGGTGCTATATTGATGGCGAGGAAAATAAAACAGCCGAACAGATTGTTCATGACCTGATTGATATTGTTAGCAAGAACGGTAACCTGCTGTTGAATATCGGCCCGCGCGCCGATGGAACCATCACCGATGAACAGAAATCCGTGCTGTTAGATATTGGAAAATGGCTCAAAGTGAACGGCGAAGCAATCTATGGAACCCGTTGCTGGAAAAAACTCGGCGAAGGCGAGGCCGAATCGACCAAAGGTTCATTTTCTGACAATAAAGCAACGGCTTATTCCGCAAGCGATATGCGCTTCACTACCAAAGGAAACGACTTATTTGCCATTGTTCTGAATTGGGACGAGGAGGGAACGCTCGTGCGTTCATTAGATAAAAACGCTGTCGCCGACGCAAAAATTGTGGCTGTACAACTATTAGGATCTAATGAAAAAATCACCTATGAACTGACCGATGTCGGCCTTAAACTGTCATTTCCAAAAATACAACCCTGTAAGTTTGCCTATTCGTTCAAAATTACTTTCGATAAAAAAGTAGGCGAACACCTCGAATCGGAAGCTGTCGATGAAGTGATGAAACATGGATAACAAATTTTTTGTTATTAATTAATAATGTATTACTTTTGCCGCTTCATTATTATATTTTTTATAAACCTTAATAAACATTTAGTTATGTCATTTAAAAAATTTGTAGTTATTCCGTTGATTATTGCTGTATTAGCATTTTGTATTCAACTCATTGACCAAGTATTAAGTCCTGTAATGTCGCCAAAGCCCAACAATGGTTTTTGCTGGATAGCGTTTCAGGCATGGGCTGTTTATTTTTTGGCCGGATGTACGCTTAAAGGGGGCGTCAGGTCTTTAGTCGGTTATGTTATCGGGATTGGCGGTTCCATTCTGATAATGAACCTGGCTAATGTTTGCAGTCCGCTTGGATTCTTTTCTGTAGCATTACCGGTCGCTGTAGTTGCGTGCACTTTGATTTTCCTGGAAAGAACAGCATGGTGGTCAGACTTTATTCCAGCTATGTTCATTGGAGCAGGTGCATTTTTTGCTTTCATGAGCTATATTCCGGGAGCTACCTTCGTAAATGCAGCTATTACAGAGTTTGTTTATTGCATTCTTGGCCTCCTGTTTGGTTTCATGACTGTTACCCTACGTACAGCTTACGAAAAACGCGTGAAGTAAACCGTATTCTACGGTATCAATTGTAAAAAATCGGATCATCCGTGTTTGTAAAAAATTAGATCATACGGATTGCAATTGGATGCGAAATTCTCAATTCGGCTGATTTCGGATTCCCCGTAGCGGATATATATTTCGGCTGAATTTAGGAATGAATCGTCTTGATTGGCATCTTGCAGTAACAAATATCCGAAAATACAATGAGCTGCTGATTCGACAAGGCGGCGCGCCATAAAATCAAGGTATTCAGCGTTTTTAGTTTCTACAACTTTTATGACTAACTGTTCATAGCTATTTGTCATTGCTATTAGGCGCTGTTTCAATCCTTCTAAGGAAGGGTTTATTTCAATCGCTTCATATACGCGTAATTGATTGAGATAGACGCCATTAGTAATATAACGGATGGCTGCTACAACCTGCAATTGGGTCGTTCCTTCGTAGATGTTAGTGATGCGGGCATCGCGATAGAGACGTTCGCAAGGATAATCTTTCATATAACCGGAGCCGCCATGAATCTGTACGGCATTGTAGGCATTTTGGTTTGCATATTCGGCGCTAATCGCTTTTGCCATAGGGGTATAGGCGTCGGCTAATTTGGCGTAATGCTTTTGTTCCTTACGTTCTTCGGGGGTAAGTTTGCGTTCGCGGGCGATGTCGTCCAATACTTTATACACATCGACGAATCGGGCTGTTTCGTATAACATGGAGCGCGAAGCATCAGTAGTGGCGCGCATCATGGCTACCATCTCATAGACGGCGGGGAAGTTGATAATGGTTTTCCCGAATTGTTTACGTTCGCGGACATAAGCAGAGCTTTCACGGCAAGCCGCTTCGCTAATACCTACTGCCTGAGCCGCTATTCCGAGACGCGCGCCGTTCATCAGCGCCATGACATATTTGATGAGCCCTAATCGCCTTTCGCCGCACAATTCGGCTATGGCATTACGGAACACTAATTCGCAAGTAGGAGCGCCTTTAATACCCAATTTGTTTTCGATACGGCGGACATTCACGCCTCCATTTCGTTTGTCGTAAATAAACAGCGACAGCCCGCGACCGTCTTTTGTTCCATCTTCGGAGCGGGCAAGTACTAAATGGATGTCAGAATCGCCGTTGGTGATGAAACGTTTGATGCCATTGAGTCGCCAACAGTTGCCGGATTCGTCGAAAGTAGCTTTCAGCATCACCGCTTGCAAGTCGCTACCGGCATCAGGCTCGGTGAGGTCCATCGACATCGTTTCACCCGCGCATACGCGTGTGATAAAGCGCTTATGCTGGTTTTCATTGCCAAATTCGTAAATCGTCTCGGCGCAATCCTGTAAACCCCACAGGTTTTCGAAACTTGCATCTGCGCGCGAAACCATATCTGCAGCCATGATATATGGCACAACCGGGAAGTTGAGACCTCCAAACCGACGGGGCATAGCCATACCCATAAGTTTCGCTTTTATTACAGCATCTAAGTTTTCCTGTGTTCCTTGTGCGTATGTTACGCACCCGTTTTGGCATGTAGGCCCTTCATGATCAACCGCTTCAGCGTTTGGAGCGATTATTTCATCGCATATCTCGCCGACAATTTCGAGAACTCTCTCATAGCTGTCGATTGCATCATCATAATCTTGCGGGGCATAATCGAACGCTTCACAGTCGCGGAAATTGCGTTCTTTGAGTTCAACGATACGTCGCATCAACGGGTGATGCAGGTGATGTTTGTAGAAAGGGGTGTCTTTATAATAATTTGACATAATTTTCAATTTAAAATTTAATATTTAAGAAATTTATTTTGTGTTCTTTTTGTAATACTTAATCATCTTGGGTATCACCGCTTCTATCGTACCTGTGATGACATAATCGGCTATGGCATTGATAGGGGCATTCGGGTCGTTATTGATAGATATGATGATAGCGCTTTCCTGCATCCCTGCGATGTGCTGTATCTGTCCGGATATGCCGCAGGCTATGTACAGTTTCGGTCGAACGGTCAAGCCGGTTTGACCTATTTGGCGGTCATGGTCGCAGAAACCTGCATCGACTGCAGCGCGTGAAGCGCCTACTTCGGCATTTAACACTTTAGCTAAATCATAGAGTAAGGTAAAATTTTCCTTCGAACCTACGCCAAATCCGCCGGAGACTATTATTGGCGCTCCTTTCAGGTTATGTTTTGCCTTTTCGATATGGCGTTCGATCACTTTTACTACGAAATCGGTGTCAGAAACATATTGTTTAACGTCGTGCCGTACGATTTCGCCAGGATAGTCAATGACAACGATTTCTTTTTTCATCACCCCTTCGCGCACAGTCGCCATCTGTGGACGGTTTTCAGGGTTGATAATTGTCGCCAGGATGTTACCTCCAAAAGCGGGACGTATCTGGAAAAGCAGATTTTCATACGTCTTACCCTGTTTTATATCTTCGTGTGAACCTATTTCAAGCGAGGTGCAGTCGGCTGTAAGTCCGCTATGTAAGGACGACGATACGCGCGGGCCTAGGTCGCGTCCGATGACGGATGCCCCCATCAGGCATATTTGCGGCCTCTCCTCTTTGAAAAGCGTTACCAATATGGAAGTATTGGGTAATGATGCGTATGGGTAAAGCCTCTCGTCATCAAACAGATGCAATATGTCAACGCCATAAGGCATAACTTGTTTCTCAATTCCGTCAAGTTTGCTTCCCACAACAACAGCTTCCAGCTTGCAATTCAGTTGATGAGCCAGCGAACGCCCTTTCGTGAGCAGTTCAAGGCTTACCTCAGCAATCTTTCCATCCTCTATTTCACAATATACAAATAAATTATCCATCGTTATTTCTATTATAAAATTTAAAATCGTAATTCGTAAATAATTATCACCCAATGGTGTGATTAGCAATCAAGTCGATCATCAATTCTTCAATATCGTTATCTGCATCAGAAAGTGTTTTATTTTCTTTCGCCTGAAAAACAATGTTCCGGATCGCTTTCACTTTGGTTGGAGAACCTGCAAGACCGCATTGTGCCAGATCGCCGTTCACATCGGCAACATTCCATTCGATGATGTTCAGATAGGGATTTCGTTCATACAAAGCTGCGTATGGCAATGCTTTCCCGTCTTTTTTTAGTTCAGCTTTTTCCAACCCCCCCAAGGCGCGTTTGTATTTCTGTATCAGAACCGCATTGCGAGGGCGACAGCGAGCAGCCGATCCGTTTACTGTGATCACAATAGGCATTGGCCCTTCGACTGTTTCTTTGCCGCCCGTAATGCTT
>Ga0082212_10003969_pt1 | contig 20741 bp, 14 predicted proteins | sample TergutNt197P3_FD_71548 | JGI IMG/M metagenome (GOLD analysis project Ga0082212, IMG submission 71548) | Neocapritermes taracua P3 segment gut microbial communities from Petit-Saut dam, French Guiana - Nt197 P3 | ecosystem: Host-associated > Arthropoda: Insects > Digestive system > Gut ... | reverse complement strand
ATTAGGCGATCCTTTAGGAGCGCCCGGCAATCCGCCATTTACGGTTATTGCAGCTGTAATAGTCAAATTTGAACACGAAGATATTTCTACCGTACCACCTTTACCGCCGTCTGTGCTTGCTTTATTACGACCGTTTACTAATGTGTTCGTCGCTTGTCCTGTGCCATTGCCGCCGTTTGCAGTAATAGCACCACCAATGTTTACAGCATCATTGTTAGAAGTTATTTTTATAGTACCACCATTTACTGATGCCGGTACACCGGTAACCGCATCACTTGAAAATGGGCTTCTATCATTTTGTCCGACATGTCCTGCATTTGCAGTTATTGCTCCAGTGGTAGAAATACTTTCTTCTGCTTCAATAGTAACATTTCCGGCTCTACCGGGAGCTCCAACAGGTTGACTTCCGGCTTCCATATTGGATTGTCCGCCATTTCCGCCATTGGCAGTGATGGAATTTATGGTTATTTGGTTGTTATTGCTTATTATAGAAACATTGCCCGCATGTCCGCCATTTCCTCCTATTCTATTTTGTTGGTAGCCGGTTGGTGCTGATGCAGCCGCTCCACCGGAAGTATTAACAATACCTGAAATTGTTACGTTGCCATCTGCTACGATATTAAGACTATGTCCATTTTTTCCTGTTCTTTGAGCAACAGTTGATTGGTCTGATGATGGATTAGTGCCCGCCTCTCCGCTCAAATTAATATTGCCATTAATTGTTATCTCTCCTGCCGTTGCTGTGATGGTAAAGATACGAGCAGTATTGGCAGCATTAATTATATTAACATCGCCATTTATTATTAAACCATTTGGTTCGTTTATACTACCATTATTACTCAGTTCAGTTGCAGCTTCTGTACCGGTCATAGTTCTTTGAGCTTGCAAGCTACTGATACTCAAAACAGAAAGGCACACGAAAAGCGCCAAGAACTTGTGTTTCAAAAACGTTGATAAAATCTTGTTTTTCATTGTTATATATGATTTTGTTAGATTATACTTTTTACAAAAAGTTTTCAAAGGTACTAAAATTTTTGAAACTACATAATAGAAAAATAAAAAAAAGGATTGTGTCAAAAAAACACAATCCTTTTTCTTTTATTCTTTCACTACTTGGAGTGTAGCTTTTCTGGTTTTTCCGTCCGAAAGTTCTACGACATAATAATATACTCCGGCATCTACAAATTTTCCTTCGTATTTTCCGTCCCAACCATCAGTTCCATTGTAAACCATTACGCCGAAACGGTTGAAAATGTACATTTGATAGCCGATGTCTTTTAGGAATGTTGAATTGACACCGCCGCTGGTTATGGCGTTGGGCCAATCCACGCGAATGATTACCTCATTTGATAATGCCGCCGGACAAACTCCATCGTTGGCAATAACAACTATTTTTAATTCTTCTTCAAACGCTTGATAAGGAAATGTCGGATTGACTTCTCGTCCGTTAAATTCCCACGCAAAAGACACATCGGTAGGCATTACCGTAACATCAATATTTATTTCTCCGCCGGGAACAACTTGTGTTTTACCGTCTCTTTCCATGATGCTGATTACCGGCGCTTCGTGTACTGTCAACGTGAGTTCATTGGAATAATCGTTTCCGCATCCATCTTCTACATAATATACGATGATTTTACCGTTATCCGTTATGTTTAATGTGTAAGGCAATGTCAACGTGGAAAAAAGGTCATAAGTATCTTCTGCATTTCCGATTTTCCATTCACTAACAACAATAGGAGTTGAGCCTAAATTATAACTCGGAACTACCAGGTTGTCGACTGTCAATTCATTACCGGTACATTCGGCAAATTTATCGGGTATGCTTCCCGTTATTTCCGGTTGGCTGTTGAATTTCACTTGAATAGAATCAAAATCGCTCAAGCAACCATTTACATCTTCCGACCTGACGTAGAATGTTGTTTCTATCAGTATTGTTATGTTTGTGATGTCGGTTATTACCGTTGTTTTGTCGGATTCGTAATAAACCAAATCGGGAACGCCGGTAACACTTGCATCATTCAAATCTATAATATTGTCATTCAGGCAAATAAATATTTCAGGAACGCCGACGGTTGGTGCAGCCGGTTTAGGATTGACAGTAACTCTTGCTGTATCTTGTGTAATAATACCTTGCAAACTGCCATTGTCTTTTGCTTCTGTCAAATAATATTTTGTGTTTACTGCAGGACGAACGTTGAAAGTTACAGGATTTTGTGTGATATTATTCAATGAAAACTCGGTAGTACCGTCTGAATATTTAACCGCGTAAGGAGCTTCGCCGCCAAAGAATTCGATTTTTATTTCCAAGCTATCGGCAATGTTGTTTTCGCAGAATTCATCGTTGCCACTGATTGTAGCGGTAAATTCGGCGCATAGTCTTGTGATAATGGCGTAAGCATAACCTATTTGTCCGCAATCATTTTCTGCTAAATAGCGAATTCTTCTGCCGTTTTCATTATTACCTTTGATGGTGTGAGGCAATGTTAATAGAACGTATTCTCCAGAACCTGTACTTTTTTCTATTTCAAAATATTCTCTTTTAATTGGACTTCCATTTCCATTAACTGTTGGCGTAGGCAACTCAGATGACGATATTTGTACATTAAAACCGGTTTCAAAACAGAAAGGTGGAATAAGCTCTAATAAACCAAAAACTATAGGAACTCTACATACGGAGGCATCGGTTGGAGGAGTTGCTTCCGGACAACCCGATGGACATCTCTTGGTGCTTCCATTGCCGTTTGCTCCATTGTCGGTGGTAAAATTATTAAAACTGCTGCCGGGCGGAAGATTTACATTTCCGCCAACGCCTCCGCCTTCAGAGTTGCCTCCGGAATCACCTGTATAGGAACTTCCGCCTTGCCCGCCATTAGCGCTGATGCTGCCGGTATTGTTTATATCTCCGTCAAAATTAAGATTGATGCTGCCGCCATTTCCGCCGCTTCCGGCTATTTGGTCATTGTTTGCTCCACTTTGACCGCCTATTCCACCGTTTACGCTTATTGTATTTGATACATTAATGTCTGTTCCGGCAGATAAATCAATAGTACCGCCATTTCCGCCGGCATTACATGTATTATTTGAATTTTGAGCGCTGTGACGGGCAACGCCGGTATTACCTCCGTTGGCTATTACACTGCCTTGCGTGTTTATATTGGTTTTGGCTTCTATTACGACAGTGCCGCCATTAGCACCAGCTGTTCCGCACATAAGATTTCCTTGCATAGCACCTGTTCCGCCGTTGGCTGTTAAGTTTCCTACTAACGTAACACTGTTGTTAGACGATAAAATGGTGATATTTCCTCCTATTTCAGCAGGTTGAGGTGCGAGATTGTTTGGCGTGGATACATCTCTTATTGATGTTCCCGAATTTCCACCATTAACAGTTATATTATTGTTAATTTGAACTTCTTCTTTTGCCAATACTGTTACATTTCCGCCTCTGCCTGCTGCACGCGAAGCAGCACTTGTACAAGACGAATTTCCGGCACTTCCACCCGAAGCGTCAATATTTCCGCTAACTGTTAATGCAGCAAAATCGGAGAACAACAAAATTGAACCGCCGTTTCCGCCACCGCCACCGGCAGCATTACCACTGGTACTTTCGGCTCCGTTTTGTCCTCTGGCAATAATGCCGTTGGTAGTTACAATGTTTAAATCTCCAAATGAATTAATCGAAATGGAACCGGCAGAACCGCCATCGCCGGCACGAGTAGCAGCAATGTTACTGCTTGTAACAGTTACGCTTGTTCCGCCGGCTGATGTTATGGTGCTTATGTTGATATTGGCTGTTCCTGCAGCAGCAATCAATTCAATATCGCCGCCATTACCGCCGTGTCCGTCGCCTCTTCCGCCTGCGGTTCCGTTTCCGCCTTGTGCAGTAATACTGGTAGTTGCACCCGAAACAATCAAATTATTTTCGGCTCTTACAGAAATAGTATTGCCGATGCCGCCTTTTCCGCCTTCGCCGTCACCGTTGGCATTTCCGGCTTGTCCACCAATAGCGTTAAGACTTGCATTTATATTTACATCATTTCCGTTAATAGTAATAGTTCCGGCTTGTCCACCTGTTCCGCCTGCCTGTCCGCCACCGGTTCCGTTACCGCCTGTTCCGCCTGTTGTAGTCATTGGAGAATTGACAGTAATATTTCCATCTGCCGTTAAATTTATATTGTGTCCGGTTCTGCCGGTTTGTCCCGGATTGCCGTTTGCGCCAACAGCACCATTCAACGTAACAGCAGCATCAACCGTAATATTTCCACTTGCTATGATGGTCAAAGTACTGGCGACAGCAGTGGTGTTAGTTGCTGTAATAGCTGTATTTATTACAATATCTACACCTGTTATAGGATTTCCCGTCGCCAAAGCATTATCTGCCATCGCTTGGGTAACAACAGTCGTTTGAGCCTGCAAGTTGCTGAACCACAAAACAGAAAGACAAGCAAAAAATACCAAAAATTTGTGTTTAAGTATTGATTTTTTCATAAGTAGTTTGATTTTTTGGTTTAGTTTCTAAAATTGTTTCCACAAAAATACATACATTATTTAAAAAACGAAATAAATCACATCAATTTTATTTTAACAAAAATATTTGCAGGTAAAAAATATAATTGTAACTTTGCGCCCGATTATTATCCGTCGTAATCAAATGTGAGGATTTTAATTATTTCACTGTTTACTATCAAAGAGTTATGCCCCTTTTTCGAGGTAACGGAAATACATTGAAACCTAAATTTTAAACAATTAAACTTTTAAAAAAAGTGGATACATTAAGTTTTAAAACCATTTCTGCCAACAAGGCAACCGTTCAGAAAGAATGGGTTATAGTAGATGCTACTGATTTGGTGCTGGGTCGTATGAGCTCAAAAGTAGCGAAAATATTGAGAGGCAAATACAAACCAAGTTTCACTCCCCACGTTGACTGTGGCGATAACGTAATCATTATCAATGCCAAAAACGTAAAATTAACAGGAAATAAATGGTCAGACCGCGTTTATTTGAGATATACCGGCTATCCGGGCGGACAACGCGACATTACACCTGAAAAATTGATGGAAAAAAGTCCTGAAAGATTAATCAAAAAAGTGGTAAAAGGTATGTTGCCTAAAAACCGCCTTGGTGCAAAATTATTAGGAAACTTGTATGTTTTTGCAGGCGCAGAACACGATAAGCAAGCTCAACAACCAAAAGTAATCGATTTAAATTCTCTTAAATAATGGAAGTAACAAATTCAATAGGAAGAAGAAAAGCAGCTATCGCTCGCGTGTATGTAAGCGAAGGCAATGGGAAAATCACTATCAACAAACGTGATTTGAGCGTATATTTTCCATCGAGCATTCTTCAATATGTGGTTAAACAACCATTAAACACGATTGGAGTAGTAGAAAAATACGATATTAACGTAAACCTTAACGGTGGCGGATTCAAAGGGCAAGCAGAAGCATTGCGTTTGGCAATTGCGCGTGCATTGGTAAAAATAGACGCTGAATCGAAACCGGCTCTTAAAGCAGAAGGATTTATGACTCGCGACCCACGCGAAGTGGAGCGTAAAAAACCAGGTCGTCCGAAAGCTCGTAAGAGATTCCAGTTCTCTAAACGTTAATATCGTCTTGAACCACGATTTTTACAAGATTTTCTTGATTGTCAAGATTTTCAATCCTGTTAATCTTATAAATTTTATGAAAATCAAGGTTCAGACAAGTTTAGTATCTAAATGAAGAAGACTCGCACAACATGCGGCTACTTTTTTATTGGTTATTAAATAATAATTAAAAAGAATGTAAACAATTTAAAAAACAAAAAAATGTCACAAGTAACTTTTGAAGCATTATTAGAAGCAGGTGTTCACTTCGGACACTTGAAAAGAAAATGGAATCCGGCTATGGCTCCATATATTTTTATGGAACGCAACGGAATCCACATTATAGATTTGCACAAAACAGCCGCTAAATTAGAAGAAGCTGCTAATGCTGCAAAATCAATCGCAAAATCGGGACGCAAAATTCTTTTTGTAGCCACCAAAAAACAAGCTAAAGACGTTGTTGCCGAAAAAGTAGCAGCGATTGGAATGCCTTACATCACAGAGCGTTGGGCAGGCGGAATGTTGACAAACTTCCCTACAATCCGCAAAGCGGTTAAGAAAATGACTACCATCGACAAAATGATTAAAGATGGTACGTTCGATAATTTGTCGAAAAGAGAGAAATTGCAAGTTTCTCGTCAACGCGAGAAACTGGAAAAAGTTCTCGGCAGCATCGTAGACTTAACTCGTTTGCCATCGGCATTGTTTGTGGTTGACGTGATGAAAGAACACATCGCCGTGCGCGAAGCAAACCGTTTGGGTATTCCTGTTTTTGCAATGGTTGATACCAATTCAGACCCATCGAACATTGACTTTGTGATTCCGGCGAACGACGACGCTACAAAATCGGTAGAAATTGTGTTGGATACTATGTTGGCTTCTATTCAAGAAGGATTGGAAGAGCGCAAAGCCGAAAGAGTAGAAACAGAATCTTCAGAAGAAGAAGCGCCGAAAAAAGAACGCAAAGCAAGACCGGCTAAAAAAGCCAGAACTGAAAAAGCTGAAGAGGATGCATTAAACGCTAATGTAGCTGATAAATTCTTGAAAGAAAGCGAAAAAGAATAAAAAGCTCCACCAAGCCTCCCCATAAGGGAGGCTTAAAGACAAAGAAAACAATTATTTAACATAGCCTTTGAAAGTTCCCCTTTAGGGGAATTTAAGGGGTTTTAAAAAATATAAGATTATGGCAATAACAATGGCTGAAATCAGCAAATTGCGCACAATGACCGGTGCCGGAATGATGGATTGTAAAAACGCATTAAACGAAACTGGTGGCGATATGGAAAAAGCAATAGAAATTATCCGCAAAAAAGGACAAGCTGTTGCTGCAAAACGCAGTGATAGAAAGGCATCTGAAGGCTGTGTATTGGCAGCATCAACAGGCGAATTTGCAGCGATAGTAGCATTGAAATGTGAAACCGACTTTGTGGCTAAAAATGCCGATTTTATCGCATTAACGCAACAAATATTAGATGTGGCAATAGCACAAAAACCGGCAGACTTGGCTGCGTTGAAAGTTTTGACCATCGACGGTTCGACAATAGAGCAATTGGTTACCGATAAAATCGGTGTAACCGGCGAAAAAATGGAATTGGATACATACGAGTTTGTAAAAGGCGCCGACACGATTTCTTATATCCATCCGGGCAACAAATTAGCTACGTTGGCGGCGTTTAACTTAGCAAATATTGACTTGCAAGTAAAGAAAGACGTGGCAATGCAGATAGCTGCTATGTCGCCTATCTCTATTGATAGAAGCGCAGTGCCGGCCAACATAATAGCACAGGAATTGGACATCGCTAAAGACAAAGCGCGCCAAGAAGGTAAACCTGAAAATATGTTGGATAAAATTGCGGAAGGTCGTTTGAATAAATTCTACCAAGAATCTACCTTGTTAGAGCAAGCGTTTATCAAAGATGCAAAATTATCTATCGCACAATATTTGAAAGAGCAAAATAATGATTTAACTGTTACTGAATTTAAACGTGTAACGTTGAATCAAGAGTAAACAAATAATTTTATTTGATTTGAAAAGCGACAAATTTTTGTCGCTTTTTTTATTTTCCCTTTCAAATTAAACTTTTTTGTATTTACTTTGTCATATAGTAAAAGGAAGTTTCAACTAATAAAAAATAACGCCATGAAAAACCTACTGAAAATAACAATTATTGCGAGCATAGCATTCGCGCTTCAAAGTTGCGTTACACATACACGTACTCGTGTTGTTCATATGCCGGCGCCGGTTCAAACCACTACAACAGTAGTTATATCAACAATACCCATAGCGCCTCCGGCAATGGTACTGACAATAGGTCCCGGAAGCATTCGTCAACCTGGTCCAACTTATTTATGGATAGACGGCTTTTGGCAATGGGATCCGTTTACAAGGTCGTATGTTTGGATAAACGGCCATTGGGCAAGAACTCCGCATAACAATGCCATTTGGATACCCGGTTTTTGGGATTTCAGAGGTCCGTCTATCGGATATGTGTGGGTTAATGCAGGCTGGGCACCGGTAAATTATAGAGTTACTTACGGAATTGTCAACAACCGTTTCGATTATTTCGGCAGACCGGTTTATTTTTCCCGACCCGCACAACAGAATCCACGCGGACAAGTGTTTAACTACGACCATCGCCCGCAGTTTACCGACAGGTCTTTTACCAGCAGTCCGACACAAAATAATGTCAGAAGTTCAAGTTCCGGAACAAGGAATGATGTAAATACTACTATACGTCCAACGACGAATCAACCGACGCAAAATGTGCGGGACAACAATGCGGGAACAACAAGACCGACAAATAATAATTCGGAAACAACGACTCCGACAACAAGACCAACGAATAACAATTCAGGCACAACAACGACAACTCCGGCAACAAGACCGACTAATAATAATTCAGGAACAACAACGCGCGAAACGCCGGCTAATAATAACACAGGCACAACAACAAGACCGGCTAACAATAATGATTCAGGAACTGCAAGACCGGCTAGTAACAATAATACAACGACGACAACACGCGCAACACCAAGCAATAACAACACCAATAATAACAATCGCAACAGTGCGCCTGCTTCTACTAACACTCGCAGTTCATCGAACAGTTCGAACGACAACTCAAGTGCTCGTCCGGCAAATAATAATAACAATAACACGAGAAGTAATACAACAACAAGAGGTAGATAATATTAGCTAACGCTGACCGTTGGTTCAAAATTTAACATTTAAGATTCAAGATTTTCGATCTTGAATCTTATTTTCGTCTTTGAATCTTGAATATGTAATCTTAAATTTTTATTATGGGAACAAAAAAAATAAAAGTACTTCATAATGGACCTTATGTCGTAACCGGCAATATTCCGTTGAACAAATTAGCATATGGTTCGGATAAAAAAAGTGCTTCAACGTCATATAAGTTAGTACAAACATATCCTATTCAGGAAACTTATTGTCTATGCCGTTGTGGAGCGTCGAAAAATAAACCGTTTTGCGATGGAGAACACTCGAAAAATAATTTCGACGGCTCGGAAACCGCATCGCACAAAATGTACGAAGAGCAAGCGGAACTTATCAAGGGTAGGGCGGTTGATTTACTTGATGCAGAAAAATATTGCTGTGTGGCTCGTTTTTGCGATACATACGAAACAACTTGGAATATCGTTGACAAATGTACCGAACAAGAAAAGATAGACATTGCTATTCAGCAGTGCAACGATTGTCCCAGCGGACGACTGACCATTGTAACAAAAGACGGAAAAAGAATAGAGCCGGATTTGTCCGAGGAAATTAGCATTCTTGAAGATGCGTATGAAGAAAAACACGGTCCGATTTGGGTAAAAGGCGGCATTGCTATTGAAGATGAACACGGCGATGTTTTTCCGATTCGCAACAGGGTAACTTTGTGTCGCTGTGGATTGTCTAAGAACAAACCTTTTTGCGATTATAAGCATTTGAGGAATAAAAAAGATGATTATCTTTGCAATCCCTAATTTATTTCTCTATGCAAAAACCATCAATACCCAAAGGAACACGCGATTTTTCGCCCGAAGAAATGGCGAAACGGAATTATATTTTCGACACGATTAAAGAAGTTTACCACTTGTACGGCTTTCAACAAATAGAAACGCCGGCGATGGAAAACCTTTCCACGTTGATGGGAAAATACGGCGAAGAAGGCGACAAATTACTTTTCAAAATACTCAATTCAGGCGATTTTTTGAATGGCGTTAATGTAGAGACGCATTGCAATACGTCTCTACTCGCCACGAAAATATGCGAAAAAGGTTTACGTTACGACCTTACCGTTCCTTTTGCACGCTTTGTAGTGATGAACAGAGACAAAATTTCGTTTCCATTCAAACGCTATCAAATTCAGCCTGTTTGGCGTGCCGATAGACCGCAAAAAGGACGTTATCGTGAGTTTTATCAATGTGATGCCGATGTTGTTGGTAGCGATTCACTGTTGAACGAAGTGGAACTGGTGCAAATTATGGACGAAGTATATCGCCGATTCAACATCAATGTTTGCATTAAAATAAACAACCGTAAAATCCTTTCGGGCATTGCCGAAGTAATTGGCGAAACGGATAAAATCACTGATATTACCGTTGCGATAGATAAATTAGATAAAATCGGTTTGGAGAAAGTAAACGAAGAATTGTTGTCGAAAGGCATTTCGGAAACGGCTATCGAAAAATTGCAACCGATAATTCTTTTGCAAGGTACAAATGTCGAAAAACTTGCTTCATTGCGCAACATTCTTACTGTTTCGGAAATAGGATTGAATGGTATTGCGGAACTCGAATACATTTTCAACTATATCGAAAAATTGAATATTGTTACAAAAACAGAGTTGGATTTGACATTGGCGCGTGGACTAAACTATTATACGGGCGCGATTTTTGAAGTAAAAGCATTAGACGTAGAAATTGGCAGTATTACCGGCGGTGGTCGTTACGATAATCTTACCGGCGTGTTTGGTATGCCGGGCGTTTCGGGTGTTGGTATTTCGTTTGGCGCAGACCGCATTTACGATGTGCTGAACCAACTGAACCTTTACCCTGAAAATGCTGTTCATTCAACACAAGTTATTTTTATCAATTTCGGCGAACAGGAAACAGCTTATTGCCTTCCGTTGCTGAATGAATTGAGAAAAAATAATATCCGCGCCGAAATTTATCCCGAAGCCGTAAAACTCAAAAAACAAATGAGTTATGCCGACAACAAAAAAATACCGTTTGTGGTAATAGTTGGCGAAAATGAAATGCAGCAAAACAAACTGACATTAAAAAACATGACAACAGGCGAGCAACAACTGCTTTTCAAAGACGAATTGTTAAATAAATTTTAAAACGGAATAATCCCTTTTAATCTTGTTACAGTGCTCTGCACCTAATATTCTTTGGAGATTCATCGACTACAAACATTCAAGTGCTCTGCATCTTCCTTTTTCTGGCTACAGAGTAGCCAGAATATTTGTAGCTTCAATTAGATACGAATATGGAAAAGGTACAGAGTGCCGTAATATTTTAATGTACAAGACTAAAAGGGATAATTCCGATATATTTTAGAATGCAAATGATGTAAAAAGCGCAAATTTCCGCAAGTTTTGTTCATTTATGGTAATGATACCAAAACCAGTGCATAAGTATATTCTGTGTGCCTTTTTAAACAGAGTCTACAACGGATATTCGTCAAAAGCATATAAAACAGTTGAGAGATAACGTTCGCCCGTATCGGGTAGTATCACTACAATATTTTTTCCTTTATTTTCGGGTTGTTTGGCTAATTGCAATGCTGCAAAAACTGCTGCTCCTGAAGAAATCCCAACTAAAAGTCCTTCGGTTTTTGCCAATTCGCGTGATGTTCGTATCGCATCGTCATTGCCTACTGTAATAATTTTATTGACCACCGAAGCATCATATGTCTTCGGCACAAAACCTGCTCCGATACCTTGTATTTTATGAGGCGCTGGATTTCCGCCCGAAAGAATAGGAGAATCCGCCGGTTCAACAGCTACAATTTGAATGTTGGGATTGAGTTCTTTGAGACGTTTTCCTACGCCGCTGATTGTTCCGCCTGTGCCAACACCGGCAACAAGGATGTCTACATTTCCATCGGTATCGCGCCAAATTTCTTCGGCTGTCGTGCGGATATGTACAGCAGGATTGGCAGGATTCTCAAACTGCTGCAAAATAATGGAATTGGGCGTTTCGACTTGCAATTCGGTTGCTTTAGCTATGGCGCCTTTCATCCCTTTTGCACCTTCGGTCAGCACGAGTTCCGCACCGAGAGCTTTGAGCAAATTTCTACGTTCAATGCTCATTGTTTCAGGCATTGTCAATATTAAACGATAGCCTTTTATTGTTGCAACATACGCCAATCCGATGCCTGTATTTCCGCTTGTCGGCTCAATAATCACAGAATTTGGTTTTAGCGTTCTTTTTTTCTCAGCATCTTCAATCATAGCAAATGCAATACGGTCTTTGACGCTTCCGAGCGGATTAAAATATTCGAGTTTGCCGATAATGCAAGCTTCGACATTTTGTGATTTGGCAAAATTTCCCAATTCTAATAATGGAGTGTTGCCAATCAAGTCTGTTAATTTTTTTGCTATTTTACTCATATTTATTGTTTTTATTTTGGACCACGATTTTATTAAGATTTTCGAGTTGAACAAGATTATAAAAATCCGGAATTATCTCATTTAATCTTGTTACGGTACTCTGCACCTAATATTCTTTGGATAGATTCATCGACTACAACTATTCAAGTGCTCTGCACTTTCCTTTTTCCGGCTACAGAGTAGCCAAAATATTTGTAACTTGTAACTTCAATTAGATACGAATGTGGCAAAGGTACGGAGTACTGAACCAACGGTCAGCGTAGCTAAATATTTTACAAAACTAAAAGGGATAATTCCGAAAAAATCACAGTTCTGATAAACTATTCTCAATATCCGGTTTCAAATCTTCAACATTTTCCAAACCAATAGAAAAGCGGACAAGATTATCTTCTATTCCTGCTAATTTTTTCATTTCGGGCGAAAAAGAGCTGTAAATAGTTGATTCCGGATGAATGACAAGCGTTTTGTTATCAAACAAATTAGTGGCTCGGCGAATAATTTTCAACCCATCCATAAACTTGAAACAATCCGCTTTTGATGCCAAATTTATGGTAAGCATCGCGCCCGGATTTCCGCTGAACAAAGCATCTGAAATAGCTTTGTAGGGCGATGTTTCGAGTTTCGGATAATTTACTTTTGTAACTTTCGGGTGTGTAGAAAAATATCGCGCCAGTTCATAAGCCGTTTTGCTCATTTGCTCGTAGCGCACTTGTAGCGTTTCCAAACCCAACGAGTGTAGATAAGCAGTATCAGGCGTCATATACGCTCCGAAATTGCGCACAATTTCGGAACGAAGTTTGAATGCAAAACGCGACAAACCTTCAGGTTTTGTCAACGTGCTAAGTTTTTTGTTTGCTTTCCAATCGAAAGTGCCGTAATCCACAATTACGCCGCCTGTACTTGTTGCACCACTCGAAATATATTTTGTAGTCGATACAATTTCCACATCAATGCCTGCTTTTTTCGCGTCGAAAGCGCACCAAGGAACAAGTGTGGTGTCAATAATCATCGGCACATTTTTTGCTTTTAATATGTTGGAAATTTCGGGTAGATTGGCAACTTCCAAATGCGGATTAGAAAGCACTTCGGCAAAAAAGGCGCAAGTGTTTTCGTCAACAGCATCGGCAATTTGTCGGTAATCATTGGTATCTACAAAGCGGATTTCTACGCCAAACGCCGACAACGTATTTTTGAAAAACGAAAAAGTCTGCCCAAACAAATGCGGCGACGAAACGATATTACTTCCTGCATAAGCGATGGCGAAAAAAGTATTGGTAATAGCAGCCATTCCCGACGAAAGAGCGATGACACTTTCTGCACCCGAAGCGGCTTTTATTTTTTGCTCAAAATTGGCGACTGTAGGATTGGAAATGCGCGAGTAAGTATATAAATCGGGCTGTTTTTTAAACGCCTCGATAATGCTTTCCGAGTCGGGAAATTCAAAAGCTGCATTGCGATATATCGGAAATGTGATAGCACCGTGTGCATCAGGTTTTTGAAACTCGGTGTTGATTATTCGTGTTGAAAAAGATTGATTGCTCATTGCTTAACGAAATAATTGATATTTTGTACATTGCAAAACAAGCTAAAAAAACTCGTCTGCGCAATACCATATTGATGGTATATTTGATTCGTAAAACTACTTATTTCAATTATTTTTAATAACTACATCTGCCTTATGGTACACCACCGAATTTGGCGCAACACTTTCGGTAAGCCACACATTACCGCCCACCACAGTATTGCGTCCGATTATCGTATCGCCGCCTAAAATGGTACTTCCAGCATAAATAATCACATTGTCTTCGATAGTAGGATGCCGTTTTGTATTTTGCAGGTTTTTCTCTACATACATGGCGCCTAACGTAACACCTTGATATATTTTTACGTTATTGCCGATTTCAGTTGTTTCGCCAATCACAATGCCTGTTCCGTGGTCAATATAGAAATATCTGCCGATAGTTGCGCCCGGGTGAATATCAATGCCTGTTTTGCTGTGAGCATATTCGGATATGGCACGCGGCAGAACAGGAATTTTCATCAGGTACAATTCGTTGGCGAGTCGGTAAATCGAAATAGCATAATATCCTGGATAACAAAGAATTACCTCTTCCACATTTTTTGCGGCAGGGTCGCATTTTACAAAATAAGCGGCTTCTTCCAACAATTGTTCGTGAATGCGTGGGACAGCCTCAAAAAAGCGCTGCGATAAATCTTCGGGCGATTCTTTAAGCAATGGTTCGAGCGATGAAAGCAAATCAGTAAAAAGACACTGCAGCCGCTCCCATTCATAACGCAAATGCTGTATTTTCAACCTTTCACCGCTGCGCGATGGAAACAAAAACCGAATCAAGCTGTCGATAAACTCACGCGTTTGCTTGGGCGACGGCAGACTCATATCATACGATTGCATGCGATGAAACAATTTTTCGGGAAAACTCATAACGCTTAATTTTTTGTGTTTTTGTATTAAAGACACAAAGGTATGATATTTTTATAAATATTTTTCTTTGGGGCAAAAATCGTTTTTTAGAGATTGATTTTTTTGTATTTTTGCATAGAGGAATCGGTTTAACATGAAATATCTATGAGTTTTTTAACAAAAACACAGCAAACAAAATGATTATAAAGCAACGAACTGTAAACTCATAGTGTTCCGTTAGGAACAAAATATTGGTAGAAAAATATGTCAAATTAAATTCCCGACAGCGTGCCATTAGGTACGCGACATTAAAGAACAGGAACATATTGCGTACCTAACGGCACGTTGATTGTGATAAGGAAAATATTTTTCTACCAATATTTAATCCCTAACGGGATTCGCGTCATAAATATGTAATTTTGTAATTCTGTAAAAAAATAAACAAATGAAAAAAATATCTCCCGACACCAAACTTGCCGATATTATCACGGAAAACGAAACATTGATTCCCGTGCTGAATCGTTTTGGCATTAGGCTTGGCGTGGGTGATAAATCCATAAAATCTGTTTGCCGAGAAGTACACATAAATCCCGATTTGCTTGTCTGTATCATCAACACGCTGACGGACGTGCATTACAATCCTACTGAAACATTGCAGACATTTAGCGTATTGCAGTTAGTGGAATATTTGAAAAAAGAAAATACCTATTTCCGGCAAGAGTTGAGCACTATCGAAATGCACATCAATGCTTTTATCAAAAAATCGAAAAACAAAAACGACAATCTGTACTTGTTGCAAAAAGTTTTCGGCGAATTTTGTCAACAAATGACAACACTTATTGAGCAAAAAGAAACCGCTTTATTTCCCGAAATTATACGTATTTACGAAAATTATTACAGTCCTCAAGATAAAAAGAAAGGCGTTGAGTCCGCACTGTTTTCGGATAACGAAGCCAATGCCGTACGCGAAAAACTGTCAGATATGAAAAACCTGCTGATAAAACACATCAGCGGAGAATACGACGAAAATCTGCTGTATTCAATTGTAAGGTTTTTGTCGCACTTTGAAAAAGAAATTCACAATCAACAGCAAATCGAAAACCGCGTTCTGAAAAACGTTGTCGAAGAAATGCAGAAAGCGCAAAAACAGCAAAGCCGAAAAGAAAGAAGCGGTTTTACTACGCATATTTCCATATCGCCGAGCAAAAACGATATACTTTCACCACGCGAAAAAGAAGTAGTAAAACTCGTATCAAAAGGCTATATCAACAAAGAAATTGCCGAAGAGCTGCAAATAAGTCTGCACACGGTTATTTCGCACCGTAAAAACATTACCGAAAAACTTTCCATCAAAACCATTTCAGGATTAACGACTTATGCAATTATGAATGGGATAATATGATTTACGATGTTGGATTGAAAATCAATAAAAACATTTTTTGTATTTTAAATCGTAAATCTAAAATCGTCATTCGTAGATTATAATTACTATCTTTGCAATCTAAAATCGTAAATCCCAAATTATAATATGATTTCAAAAATAATACCCGAAGAAAAGATACAACAGGCAAAAAAGTGGCTCGACGAAGCTGAAAATGTCGTGATTATTTCGCACTCTTCGCCCGATGGTGACGCGGTTGGTTCATCGTTGGGATTGTACCACTTTTTACGCAACATTGATAAAAATGTATCGGTAGTTTTGCCCGATGCGTTTCCCGATTTTTTGGCATGGATTTCGGGCAGTAACGATATTGTACTGTACAGCGACCACCGCGAAAAAGCCGATGAACTATTGGCTGCCGCCGATTTGATTTACGCAGTTGATTTCAATACATTAAGCCGAATTGATACGATGGCAAAAGCAGTAGACAGAGCCACTGCCAACAAAATTTTGCTTGACCATCACCCATTTCCGGGACATTTTTGCCAACTGATTATTTCGCATCCCGAAATAGCTTCTACCAGTGAAATGGTTTTTCGCCTTATCTGCCGTATGGGATATTTTGAAAAAATAAATATTCCTTGTGCCGAAGCCATTTATACAGGAATGATGACCGATACAGGTGCTTTTACGTTTAACTCGAACAACGCCGAAATATACATTATTATATCTGAACTGATAAAAAAAGGCATCGATAAAGACGAAATTTACAAAAATGTTTACAATAATTATTCGGAAGACCGATTTCGCATGATGGGATTTGCGTTGAGTAAAAAAATGCGTGTTTATCCCGAATATAAAGCGGCAATGATAAGCCTAACGAAAGAAGAATTAGGAAAGTTTAATTGTAAAAAAGGTGATACGGAAGGACTTGTGAATATTCCGCTTTCGATTAAAGGAATTGTTTTTTCGGCAATATTCCGCGAAGAAAAAGACGCGCTCCGTGTTTCACTTCGTTCGCAAGGAAATTTTGCCGTAAATAAAATTGCCGAAGAATATTTCAACGGTGGCGGACATGCAAATGCTTCAGGAGGAGAATCAAAACTCTCTATGAAGGAAACGATTGAACTTTTTGAAAGTATTTTGCCGAAATATAAAGAGGAACTTGAAAACCTCTAAAATCACTCCTAAGTCCCTTTAAGGAGTTTTGAGACAATCACGGCAAATCGCTGTAATTCAGCGAATTATTCTTTTGTTTAGTTTTATGGGGTACGATTTAGACCGTTTTTTCAGGTTTGCTTTGAACTACCTTTGTCTGCATAAACCGTTTATGCAAGAAGGTTAGAGATAGGCATTACCAACCTTTTTTGGCATATATACCTTTTTACACAAAAAAACACAAAGAGCTAATATTGATTATCAGCTCTTTGTGTGCTTAGTGAACCAACAGTCAGCGCAAGCTAATTTCCTTTGTGGTAAAGTTTTTCGACTTTTTAGACAGCCTTCTTTTATTTAACCGTGAATTAATGGTCAGTGTAAGCTAAAATCCGTGTTTTAAACATCTTATTGAACTTTATTTTTTTGCTTCCTTAATACTCACGGCAAAACCTCCGCCCGGTGCTGCAAACGCTTTCAATTGCGATTTGTTTGTTACTTTCGTTTGGCGAATGGTATATGCTTGCGGGTTGGTTTTGTAATGTGCTTTAGGAGCATCGGCATAAATGGTGGCGATATATGTTTTTCCTTTTTCGAGAAAATCGAGTTTTATATTCGCCGTACGCGGTTTGTAGCCCGACACGCCGCCAATAAACCAATCATTTGTACCTTTGGCTCGGCGGGCAACGGTCATATATTCACCCGGTTCTGCTTCGAGATAGCGGCTTTCGTCCCAATCCAATGCTACATCTTTAATAAATTGAAATGCATCTAAGAAACGGTCATAATTTTCAGGTAAATCGGCTGCCATTTGCAGCGGACTGGACATCGTAACGTACAACGCCAACTGATTGGCAAGTGTAGCATTAAAAGGTGAATTATTGTTCGGATTCAACTTCGTGAGGTCTTGCTCAAAAATACCCGGCGTAAAGTCCATCGGACCACCAATAAGGCGTGTAAATGGCAAAATCGTAACATGATTGGGTTTGTTCCCGCCAAAAGATTGATATTCCGTACCGCGTGCCGATTCGTTGCCTATCAAGTTGGGATAAGTACGTGAAATACCGGTGGGACGCACTGCTTCGTGAGCATTGACCATGATTTTATAATCTGCTGCTTTTTCAAGCGCGTATTGATAGTGATTTACAATCCATTGACTATAATGATGTTCGCCGCGTGGGAGAATGTCGCCTACATAACCACTCTTTACAGAAGTATAGCCGTGGTCGTTCATAAATTTGTAGGCGGCATCAAGGTGGCGTTCGTAGTTGCGGACAGAAGCCGATGTTTCGTGGTGCATCATCAATCTTACACCTTTGCTGTGTGCATATTCATTCAATTTTTTTACATCAAAATCGGGATAAGGCGTAAGGAAATCGAAGACAAAATCTTTCGAATTGCCAAACCAGTCTTCCCAGCCAATGTTCCAACCTTCAACCAATACCGCATCAAAACCGTGTTTGGCAGCATAGTCGATGTATTTTTTCACATTTTCGTTGTTTGCCGCGTGCCGTCCGTGCGGTGTGGCGTTGGCGAAATCGGTTATTCCGATTTGAATGGTTGGAAAATCGTTGGTGTATGACCACTCGCTTTTGCCGGTAATCATTTCCCACCACACGCCGATGTATTTCACCGGTTTAATCCACGACACATCTTCAATTTTGCATGGTTCATTGAGATTGAGCGTAATGCGCGAAGCCAACATATCGCGGGCATCGTCGCTCACAATGACGGTGCGCCAAGGCGTTACGCTCGGTGTTTGAATGTGTCCTTTGTTGCCTTGCGCATCAGGCGTGAGATGAGATGAGAAAATAAAATTCTTATCATCTAATGTCAAATGCATACACGCATAATTAATCAGCGCTGCTTCGTGCAGGTTGATATATAATCCGTCTGCCGATTTCATTTGCAGTGCAGTTTGCACACTGACAGGTAGAATCGACGTTTGCGAAGTATTGCCTGTTATGGCTGTGGACATCAAGCCGCGAATCTCAGAAAGTTTGCTTGTTGTGTAGTCATATTCCTGTGTATCGTAGTCGCCTGGAATCCAAAATGCTGTGTGGTCGCCTGCCATGGCGAACTGTGTCAGTTCTTCTTTTATAAAGAAATATGTCAGTTCCCATTGTTCGGGAAATTCGTAACGGAAACCCAATCCGTCGTTGAAAAGGCGAAAACGGATAAGCATTTGCCGATTGCTTTCTTTTTGTTTAAGTAACACGGCAAGTTCGTTGTAATGGTTGCGAATTTCTTTTTCTTCGCCCCAAACCGGTTGCCAAGTTTCATCGAACGTTGAGGTTTCTGTTCCGACAATCTCAAAATTATTGTATAATGAAGATTTCGTACTTTCTACATTCCAATCGCCACTGAAACTGGCTCTTCTATCGCCTGTTATTTCAAAACCCATTGTGCTTGGTTTGATTACAGCTTTTCCTTTATAATTAAGGCTGTAAACAGGCGTTTTATCTGCGTTCAGGTCGAAATTAAGCGTAAGTTTTCCGTTAGGCGATGTTAATGTCACCGCCATCAGTCCTGATGCGAAAATCAGGCTGAGCAATGATGTTATTATCTTCTTTTTCATAAGCAAAAGGATATAAAAAAGCACACAGATTTAAAAAAACCTGTTAAATCTGTGTGCTTTAGTGATTAATAAAAAAGGTTCTTTTATTCTACAGTTGCTGTGCCAGCGTCAATGTTATAAACTACTTTTTGTCCTGTGGTAAGCGGGAATGCAGCAGGATCGCCACCAGCTCCACGGTAAACGATATCTGTACCAACTACGTTGATTTCAGCATGCCACCATTCAGTAATCCATGAGTGTGCAGCATACGAACGAAGGTCGCCGTTTGCTACAGCAACAGGACTAGTGAAAGTTTTATTGTTCAATACAAATGGATAAGGGCCTCCATCCCATCCACCAAAAGCGACGCCCATACCAAAAACTTGAGGTTCAGCAATAGAAATTTCTCCTTTTTCCATATCAAGTACAAGCATATAGTAGCCTTCTGTGCCGGGTACCGGAATGTTATCGCCACCAATTGCGAAATTGCCAAGACCGGCAGCTTGATTCTTAGGAGCGCCTTGTCCATTATCCCAAGTATCTGTTCCATTTTCGGGGAAGAATTTAAATTCACCTGTAGCATTCAACCAAGCAATTGCCCAAAACTGACCTTTTTTAGGTGTAGGATTCATAGGAATACCCGCAGAAGTAACCCAGCCTGCACCACTGCCATCACCTACAATAAACATAGTTTCGGGGAATTCAGGTGCATCTCCGTCGCCTGTCCTTTTCGTAGTTACGCTAAAGCCTTTTCCATACTCATATACCAATGTAACAGTGTATTTTCCCAATTCTAAATCAGGAAGATTATCTCCACCTGGTGTGAGGTTTGCCGGATTTCCGCCCAAGTTTGTAAATGCAGGTGCATCTTCCGCTATAACATAAGTCCAATTTTGATTGATACGGAATTTCCACCAACCTCTTGTGAAATTTACATTGGTAACTTCCCATTCGCCTCTTGTTGTGCCGAAAGCACCTTTTTTAGCCATTGGAATATCTGTACTTCCACTTCC
>Ga0082212_10003968_pt1 | contig 20754 bp, 15 predicted proteins | sample TergutNt197P3_FD_71548 | JGI IMG/M metagenome (GOLD analysis project Ga0082212, IMG submission 71548) | Neocapritermes taracua P3 segment gut microbial communities from Petit-Saut dam, French Guiana - Nt197 P3 | ecosystem: Host-associated > Arthropoda: Insects > Digestive system > Gut ... | reverse complement strand
AAGCGTTCCGGGGATGGGGGCGTTTTCGCCCGGAAGCTGACGCTTGAACACCAGACGCCAGAGCAGGGCGGAACTGGCGGCGCTCAGAGTGCCGCGCAGGCCGGAGCCGTACGAAAGGGCCGACACCGGAAGTCCCGACATATGGCTTACATTCAACACGGCGCCGTAGCTGACCGCCTCATCCAGCTTGGTCCAGACCAGGCTGCTGTCTTCCTCACTCTTGTAGCGCGCCAGAAAAGCGGCTGTTTGCAGGGGCGCGCAGTGCGGCGGCAGGGCAAGGTGCGTGGCTGCGCCGATGGCATCAAGGCCCAGGGCCGCAAGTTGCTGCATGAGCGTGCCCTCGCGCTCAAGGCCCGGCATGTCCACAAAGATACGGTCGGCATCCGCGCAGGCGTTCAAGGCTTTGCGCATGCTCGGCGCGTCCGGGGCCTCGTGATAGGCGAAGCTGGAAAGTTCCGCCCAATGCCTGAGCACGAGGCGTCCGGCGCCGCGGACGCAGTCAACGTTGATGAAAGCGATGCGCAGTTCCGGATCTTCCTCATGGAGGAGCAAGGCCATGCGCAAGGCGCTCGCGCTTTTTCCGCCGCCGAAGGGGCCGGCCAGGATATGCACCCTCTCCTGCCATGTTGCCCGCGACCACGGGCGTACCGTCAGCATGGCGTCCAGAGGCTCAAGAACGGAAAGGCCGGGTTCCGCTGCGAGCCTGCGGTACAGCTCAAGCAGCACCTCGTCGTCAACGCCTTCGCGTTGAAGGTATTCCAGGGCGACGCGTTGCCTGGGGCTGAGCTGGTCCAGGTTCAGCGAGGGCTTCATCAAGGCATAAATATGGCTTTTGATCTGCATCCAGTCCTTGTGCCAGTCGGCCCAGCCCGGCGGCATATCCGTGCTGTGCCGGCCCTGGTCGGGGCGCTCGATGCCCGCGGTGACCTCGTGGCAGCGCAAGCCGCCTTTCCTGAAACTGCGGTTGCTGAGAATGACCGCGTCAGGCCCCAGTTCGGCTTTGATCTGCGCCAGCACTTCCTGGGTGTTTGTGCCTGTGAAGCTTTTGACTTGCATCGGGAGCCCTTTCCGTTAACTGTGCATGACCGTCGCGTATGCTTCGGCAGCATGTACCACATTCTTTGCAAAAGCTGAAATTATTCGATGCCTGCCGCGCCGACTGCCTGCAAGCGCGTATCCGGCGGTATTTCCGCCTGGGAAATTACGGCCACGCTGGGCAAAAACCGCGTGACCAGTTGCGACAGATGCGGACGCACAAAAGGCGAAGCCAGCACGACAGGCTGTCCGTCCGTCACGACAGCGGCCTCCACGGTTTGGCTGATGTTCTGAATAAGCTTTTGCGCCGTTGTTGGATGCAGGGAAAGGAAGGCCCCTCCCTCCGTCTGGCGGATGCCTTCCTGAAGGGTTTTTTCCGCCGCCGGATCCAGGGTGATGACCGGCAGAGTCCCTTCACTGTCCATGTACGGTCTTACGATGGCCCTGGCAAGACGTTCACGCACGTATTCCGTCAGGACATCCGCATTTTTCACCGCGCCGCCGAAGTCGGACAGGGTCTCCACTATGGTCAGCATATCGCGCACGGAAACCTGCTCACGCACAAGATTCTGCAATACTTTCTGAATGATGCCAAGCCCGAGGGTGTTCGGCGTCAGGTCTTCCACAGCCTTGGGAGAATTTTTGGCCAATGTGTCCAAAAGTCCCTGCACTGCCTGGCGATCCAGGAAATCTCCCAGATGGCGGCGGAACACTTCCGTTAAGTGAGTGGCAATGACCGTTGCGGGATCCACCACGGTATAGCCGGCCATCATGGCTTCTTCGCGCTGGCTTTCGGGGATCCAGAGGGCTGGCAGGTTGAAGGCCGGTTCGCGGGTTTCCACGCCGGCGATCTGCTTGTTCAAATTGCCGGGATCCATGGCCAGGAAGTGATCGACCAGTATTTCAGCGGCGGCTACCTGATTGCCCTTGATAAGCAGGGCGTATTGGCCGGGCTTGAGTTGCAGGTTGTCGCGCAGATGCAGCGAAGGGATGACGACCCCCATATCCAGGGCGAACTGGCGGCGAATGGAGCGGATGCGCGAAAGCAGGTTGCCGTTTTGCTGTTCGTCCACCAGGGGGATGAGCCCGTAGCCCACTTCCAGTTCCAGGATGTCCAGGGGCAGAAGCGCCTGGACTTCTTCGGGAGTTTCTGCCGCGTCGCCGGGTTTTCCGGATTTTTTCGCGCCTTTTTTGCCGGCTGCCGCGCCGTCTTCCGCCTCGTCTCCCTGCGGGCTGATATAGCGGGCCACGAGGAAGGTGACCGTGGCCAGCACCAGGAAGGGCAGAGTGGGCAGACCGGGCACCATGGCGAACACGACGAGCACGCCGCAGACGACCTGGAGCGCCCGCTTGTTGTAGGTAAGCTGGGCCAGGAATTCTTCGCCCATTTTGGCTTCCGCAGCGGCGCGCGACACCAGGATGCCCGTGGCGGTGGAAACGATGATCGAAGGAATGGTGGTGACCAGTCCGTCGCCGATCGTCAGCAATGAATAGGTGGTCAGGGCCGCATCCCAGGTCATGTCTTTTTGGACCATGCCGATGATGATGCCGCCCACGATGTTGACCATGGTGATGAGCATGCCGGCGTTGACGTCCCCGGAAACAAATTTGCAGGCGCCGTCCATGGCGCCGTAAAAGTCGGCTTCCTTGCGCAAAGCCTTGCGTTGCGCCGTGGCTTCATCTTCGTCGATAAGCCCGGCGTTGAGGTCGGCTTCAATGGCCATCTGCTTGCCCGGCATGGCGTCGAGCGTAAAGCGGGCGGCCACTTCGGCGATGCGCGTCGTGCCGGCGGTGATGACGGTTTTGTTCAGGATGAAGAGGATCATGAAGATAACGGCGCCCACAACATAGCTTCCGCCCACGACAAACTCGCCGAAGGAGCGGATGACTTCGCCCGCCGCGCTGGTTCCCGTGTCGCCGTTGAGCAGGATCAGGCGGGTGGAAGCCACGTTGAGCGAAAGACGCAGCAAGGTGGTGACAAGCAGCAGGGAGGGAAAGATCGAAAACTCCAGGGGCGAGGTCATGAACATGGCGGTCATGAGCACGAGCAGCGCCACGGCGATGCTCACGCAGAGCAGGATATCCAGCAAAAAGGTCGGCAGGGGCACCAGCATCACAAACAGGATGGTCACCACGCCTGCGGCGAGCAAGACATCGCCCTGTTTGGCAAAACGCTCATAATCAAGGTTCGGGAGTGAGGCAGCCATGTTCTTGACGCTCCGTCATTTCTCCGGCGTACAATGTTCTCTTATTTGCCGGGCGTTTTGTTCTTCATTCTCCAGATGCTCGCCAGTATGGAGGCGACCGCCTTGAAGAGATCTTCGGGAATCATGTCCCCGACTTCCACTGCCTTATACAAAGCTTGTGCCAAGGCCTTGTTTTCGCGGATCGGCACATTGTGTTCCCTGGCGATGGCCTTGATTTTTTCCGCCAGGTGGTTGAGTCCCTTGGCCACGACGACAGGCGCGGCAGCCTCGGCGGGATTGTACGACAGCGCTACCGCGTAATGCGTGGGGTTGGTGATGACGACATCGGCCTTCGGCACATCCTGCAACATGCGCTTGGCCATAACGGCCATCATCTTCTGCCGCTGCTTCTGCTTGATGACCGGATCCCCTTCCTGTTGCTTGCGTTCGTCCTTGACTTCGTCCTTGGTCATCTTGATGCCTTCCTCATACGCATAGCGCGATTGCCACAGATCAAAGGCGGCCAGGGCAAAGATGGGTATGAGCGTGTAAGCGACCATCCAGAAGCCCGTAGTGAGCATGTAGGACGCCACGCCTTCGGCGTTCGTATAATACATGTCGAGGAAGCCGGGAAATTCGCGCTTGATTACCACATAGGGCACAACGCCTATGATGATCACCATGAGGAGGCTTTTGCACAGGCGCAGCAACGACTGCGGCGAGGCAAAAATGTTTTTCAGCCCCTTGAACAGGTTAAATCTATCCCATTTGAACTTGAAGACCTTTGTGGTCCAGAGCTTGCCCACTTGCAGGCGGAGCGTAAGGTACACCATGAAGCCGATGAAAAACAGAAAGGGAAGCAGGATTTTGGCCAGCAGTCCGGCAATCCAGAACGCCATATCCATGACGCTCTGCTCGCTGACGGCGAATTCCGTGAGATGCTGGAAAAAATGTTTATACAATATTTTGAATTCATTGGAAATAACTCCAATCCAGACATACAGGCCGAGGAGCCCGGCGGTCAGGCTCACGGCCTTGGTCGTTTCCTGTGATTTGGGAACGTTTCCCTCTTCGCGCTGCTTGTTGCGGCGTTTTGAGGTTGCGCGTTCTGTCTTGCTGGGATCGCTCTGCTTTCCGAACATGGCTGTTCCTTAGGGGGCAATTTCGTGGAACTGGGGGCTGCCTGCCTTGAGCAGGTTGAGGAGCATGGGGTTCATGCCGATCACGAACTGCTCGATCTGCGAGGAAAGCATGACCAGCAGCAGGCCTAAAAAGAAAAAGCCCGCAGCGATCTTGAGAGGAAAGCCGATGAGCATGACCTGCATCTGCGGGGCGGCCCTGTTCATCAGGCCAAGGGCAAGTTCCGTGAGAAAAAGCGCCACCATGACCGGCGCCGCCACCTTGATGGCAATAACGAAGAGCTGCGTCGAGAGGTCAAAAACCTGGCGCACCAGGATATCGCCCAGGAGCAGGCCGCCTGCGGGCACAAGGCTGAAACTGTCCGCCAGGGCCTTGAGCATGAGCAAATGCCCGTCAAGAGCCAGAAAGGTGAGCAGGGCCACCATCCACAGGAAATACGCGGCCGCGCCGTTTTGAATGCCGGAGAGCGGGTCAGCCACGTTCACCATGGTAAAACCCATCTGGAAGCCGAGCAGTTCCCCGCCGCTTTGGATGCCGAAAAACAGAAACTGCACCACCATGCCCATGATCAGTCCCAGCACCGCCTCGCCAAGCAGCATCAGCCCCAGGGAGAGCGGATGGGGGGGCATGCCCGTGCCGGCCAGGGCGACATGGGGCCAAAGGGCCAGGGTCAGCACCAGGCTGACGGCGGCCTTCACCTGCACGGGCAGGGAGTTGGTGTTGAAAACCGGCATGAGAAACAGCACGATGCTGATGCGCATGAGCGTCAGCAGCAGGCTGAGGATAAACTCGGGATTAAAATTGTAGACATCCATGCCGGGCACAGTGCAAAGAATGCGCCAAGAAATGTGCAGGCAGCAGACCCGCGCGCGTACCCCTTGTCAAAGCTGCCTGCGCGATATAGATTGATGCGTTGCCTCAGATAGTCTGCCAAGCTCGGGGGCGTCTATGTCCATATTCAAAAAACTGTTGATGCTTGTTTCCGTGACCATAAGCGTGATCGTCATCGCGCTGTGCGTCATGGGCTATATCCTCGTCTCCTCGATGAGCGCCGAAGTGGCGCAAACCCAGCTCATCGCTTACAGTGACGTGGTGCGGAAAGAGATTGACAACGCCCTGCTGTACCAGGAAACCTTCGGCGCCATCCTGCAGGACGACGCCGACTTCATCCGGGCGGTGATCGAAAACGACCAGGAAGTGCTGCGCAGGATCGCCAAGGACATCATGGGTTCTCCCACGCTCGACTTCGTGACCATCTGCGACGCCAAGGGCGTTGTGCTCTTGCGCGGCCACAGCGACAAGGCGGGCGACACCCTGCCGCCGAGCCGCCACACCATGAGCATACCGCTCACCACGGGAAAAATTGCCGTCGGCATGGAACCCGGCGATGTGGTCCAACTGACGATGGCCGCCGGCATACCCCTGCGGCACGGGGGCGCGATCGTCGGCGTGGCCATCATCGGCACGGATCTCAGTTCCGGAGCGTTTGTGGACAGGATCAAGCAGCTTTTGAACGTGGAGTGCACCATCTTCAAGGGCGATGTGCGCGTTTCCACCACCATCATGAACCAGGGACAGCGCGCGGTCGGCACCAAGCTGAACAATGACGCCATTTACCGGCGCGTCATGGACCGGGGCGAACGGGTTATTTCCCGTAACGTCATCCTCGGCGAGGATCACGATACGGCCTATTGGTCCTGGAAGGACCTGGACGGCAAGCCCGGCGGCATGTTCTTCGTGGGTTTGTCCCGCACGTCCGTCAAAAAAGCCCTGTTTACCGTGGTGTCGTCCTTTGCCGCCACAGGCTTGGGTATCGGCGTCCTCATGCTTGTCTGCGGCGGGCTCATGGCCCGGGCCATCGTCAGGCCGCTACGCGCTGCGACCGTCTTTGCGGAGAACGTGTCCAACGGGGATCTGGACGGAACCTGCGCCGTGACCACCCGCGACGAGGTGGGTGTTCTTTCCCGCGCCCTGGGCGTGATGGTTGAGACCTTGAAGGCAAAGATGCGGGAAGCCGAAGTCAAGTCCCTGGAAGCCGAGAACCAGGCGAAAAAAGCCCTGGCCGCCATGCAGGAAGCTGGTCAGGCCAAGGAAAACGCCGAAGCCGGACACCAGGCCCTGCTTCAGGCCGCCGAAAACGTGGAACAGGTTGTCGGCCGCCTGACTGTTGCGGTGGAACAGATCAACGGACAGGTGGAGGCGTCCACCAATGCGGTGTCCTTCCAGCATGAACGGGTGGCGGCTTCGGTCACGGCCATGGAAAAGATGAACGCGACCGTGCTTGAGGTCGTCCAAAGCACCTCGTCCGCCGCGGCAAGCTCGGAACGGGCGACCCAGGGCGCGCGGGAGGGCGAACACATCGTCAAGGATTCCATAGACTCCATTACCCTTGTGCAGCAGGACACGGAACAGCTCAAGCAGGCCATGCACCGGCTCGGCGACCAGGCCGAGAGCATCGGCAACGTGATGACCATGATCAACGACATCGCGGATCAGACCAACCTGCTCGCATTGAACGCGGCCATTGAGGCCGCCAGGGCCGGGGAAGCGGGGCGCGGTTTCTCGGTCGTTGCCGACGAGGTGCGCAAGCTTGCGGAAAAAACCATGAGCGCCACCCAGGAAGTGGCCAACGCCATCTCCGGCATCCAGTCCGGGGCCAAGGACAGCATCGCGGCCGTGGACAGAACCGGCAGGAACCTGGAAACCACAACCGGCTTGGTGTCCAGGTCCGGCGAATCCCTGCGCAACATCGTGGACGAGTCCGTGGGCATCGCCGGCCAGATCCGCGGCATTGCGACGGCTTCGGAAGAGCAAGCCGCGACAAGCGAAGAAATCACCAAGTCCCTGGAAAGCATCAATGCCAGCGCTTCGGAAACGGCTCAGGCCATGCAGGCTTCGACCGAAGCCATCAACGAGCTCACCGGCCAGGCGCGTGAGCTGCAAGCGCTCGTCCGGCAGATCCGCAACAAGTAATCTTTTCTATTGAGTCGCTTGCAACTCGGTGTTTTCCTCCGCCTTGCTGGGAACATAGTCCATGACGAATTCCCATCCGCGGATCTGTTCATAGCTGCGGGTGAAGGAGGTATAGAGGTAGCGGTAGCTTTTGGGCAGGGGCGACATGAGGCTGAATCCCTGTCGTAGCTGATCGATACGCGCCTGGGGCCAGCGGAAGGTGCCGACATTGATGGCCGTATGCATAAGCAGCAAAAAACGGGGGCCGCCCGCGCCCTGGTCCGGTCCGGGTTCATAACGGATGTGTACGCCCGTGACGTTGTCCTTGTGCATGACGATGAGCAGGCTCACGCCGTCGCCGTAGTCAAAGACGTAGCCGCCTGCAACCTGGGTCAGCGTTTGGAAGTGGGCCTTGGGATTGGGGGCGTGAACAGTCCACTGGCGTTTGAAGGATTCCAGCGTATACCGCGGTCCCCTGTCTTCGCCTCCCCCTTCCTTCAGGAAAAAGTAGGTCATGACGCCGATCAGGGATATCATGACGGTGAACCAGATGTAGACGCGCGTTTGCATCAGACGATCTCCTTTCCCACTATCGCACGTGATCGAGCAAATACCGGATCGCCTCGGCGCAGGCTGCCTGTCGCACCTGTTCACGAGAGCCCGGGAATTGAAAGGATCGCGCATGTACGGCGCCGGGCAGCGCGCAAGCGATCCAGGCAAGCCCCACGGGTTTTTCCGGGCTGCCGCCGTCAGGTCCGGCAATGCCGGTGATGGAGACAGCGGCATGGACCCGCAGGAGCGTGCGCACACCCTGCGCCATACGGCGGGCCGTCTGCTCGCTCACCGCGCCGTGCGCGTGCAGCACTTCGGGCTGTATGCCCAAAAGTTGTGTTTTGACCCGGTTGTCATACGCGACAAGCCCACCGGCAAACCAGCGCGACGCGCCGGGCTGGCGCGTTACATGCGCGCCCAGCAGGCCTCCCGTGCAGGATTCCGCCACGGCGCATTGCAGCCCGCGGGCAATGCACAGGGCGGACAGTTCCTCGATATCCGCATCAATGCGCGTGTTCATCCTGCTGACTCTGGATCCAGCGCATGGCTTCCTGAAGGTCCAAGGCGCCTTCGTACAGGGCCCGGCCGCTGATGGCCCCTTGCAGGTTCGCCTGCCGGGACAGCGGATAGAGTTTTTGCACGTCGGCCAGCGTGGCCACGCCCCCAGCGGCAATAAGCGGGATGGGGGACAGGCGGGCAAGCTTGCCCAGGGCGTCAAAGGCCACGCCTGTCTGCATGCCGTCACGCTCGATATCGGTATACACAAGAAAGGCGGCTCCGTCGCGCACCAGGCGCGGCAACACTTCCTCGACGCCAAGCCCGGAGTCGGCGACCCAGCCCCTGGTTTTCAGCCTGCCCTGGTCGGCGTCCAGAGAAACGCCGATTTGCCCCGGAAAGCGGCGGCACAGCCCGGCAAAAGCCTCGGGATCCTCCAGCGCCATGGTGCCGATGATCAGCCTGCGCACCCCGGCGTCCAGATAGGCTTTGGCGGTGGCTTCGTCGCGGATGCCGCCGCCGAGCTGGACAGGAATGCTCAAGGCCGCGCAGATGCGCCTGACGATGTCGCAACTGGCGGGCGCGCCCTGAAACGCGCCGTCCAGATCCACCACGTGCAACCAGAGCGCTCCCTTGTCCTGCCAGGAACGAGCAGCCGCTATAGGATCCGGGGAAAACACGGTGCTGTCCCCGGCCACGCCTCGTTTCAGTCGCACCGCCCGACCGTTTTGAATATCCACAGCGGGGAAAAGAATCACAGGCCGAACTCCCTGATGGCCTGGCGAATGCCTTCCTGCGTCAATTCCGCCGCGCTGACCCAGCGCCCCTTGCGCTTGAAGAACTTGTCCACGGTAAGCAGGTTGTCCGTAAGCCCCACTTGCTGCTCTTCAAAGACGGCACGCTTGAGCAGGCGCGCCCTGGTAATGTCAACGAGGTAAAATTCGACCTTGATCGCGGCCCCTCGGGCCACCCCGGCCTCTCCGCCGTCCCGTTCCTGCCAGTGGATGATCAGGGGGACGAAAAGCAGGTCCACATCCGCACTGTTGCCGACGGCAAGCCAGGTCTGCAAGCCACGGGGACTGCCGGATTCGTGAGTGCTGATGCCGGGCGCGGATGCCGGCGCAGGCAGGGTGACGTACTGACGGTTGCTTTCGGACGAGAGTGTTCTGGCAAGCATGCTGTCGAGATCCGCCAAGAGGCCCGGGTTGATCTTGCCCTGATGATCTGGAAGCAGCCCGGTGATCAGCTCGCTTGTGGTGGTTGGCTGGGTAAACCAGGCGACGCCCACCCTGAATTCCTGGGGAATAATCGTGGGGGCGTGTTCCGTGGGTTTCCGTTTCTGGCAGGCGCCAAGCGACGCCATCAGAAGTAGGGCAAGAACCGCTGTGAAAATTCGTGATCCGGCGCGCATGTCAGTCCAACCTCCCTTTTGTGCTGCGCACCATTCTGCCGGAACGGCGGACCGCCTGGTTCAGGGCAAGCCCCAGCCCCTTGGCGGCGGATTCCAGCAGGTGGTGTCCGTTTTTGCCGTAGATGAAGGAAATATGCAGATTGACGCGGGCCGCCGAGGCCAGCGCCTTGTAATGTTCACGCCACAAATCGCGTTCCTCTCCGCCCAGAACGGTCGGCAACAGTTCCTCGCCGCGCCATTCCAGCCAGGCCCGCCCTGAAATGTCAAGACATACGTCAGCCAGGGAATCATCCATGGGAACGCGGGCAAAGCCCACGCGTTCAATGCCCGCCTTGTCGCCCAGCGCCGCAAGCAGCGCCTGGCCCAGCACAAGGCCGATATCTTCGGCGCTGTGGTGTCCGTCGATATGGGTGTCGCCCTCGCAGCGCAGGCGCAGATCAAAGCCGGCCCAGAACGCGGTGAGGGTCAGCAGATGATCCAGCAGGCCGATGCCGGTGGCGATATCCGTCTGCCCTGTGCCGTCAAGCATGAGATCCAGGGAAATATTCGTTTCGTTGCTTGTGCGGCTGAGTGTGGCGTTGCGGGCATTCATGCGGCCTCCCGGGCTTCGTTGGTGTCCGCCTTGGCGGCGGCCTGTTGCGTGTCCGGTTTTTTCGGACGTTTTTGCGCTGCCGCCACTATCCAGATGCTTGCTTCGTAGAGCACAAGGATGGCGCCTGCCATGATCAGTTGCGAGATGACGTCGGGGGGCGTGAGCAGCGCCCCGACGATGACGCTGGAGAGAACGGCGTATTTTCTCCAGCGGCGCAGATGTTCTGCGGTCAGCACCCCGATGCGCGCCAGGAAAAAGGCAAACAGGGGCATTTCAAAGATAAAGCCGAAGGCGATGAGCAGCTTCAGCGAAAAGCCCAGGTATGCATCAAGGGAAGGCATGGGCAGTATGGTATCCGTGGCGTAGCCCATAAAAAAGTCAAAGGCCAGCGGAAACACCAGAAAATAACAGAACGACGCTCCAGACAGAAAGAAGAACGCGGAAAAAGCCGCCAGGGGGACTATGTTGCGCCGTTCTTCCTCATACAGGCCGGGTGCGACAAAGGCCCATATCTGGTAAAAGGTGTACGGGCTGGTGAGGAACACGGACGCCACAAAGCCCACTTTTACATGGACGAAGAAGGCTTCCGGGATGGAGGTGAAAATCAGCTTGCTGCCCGGCGGCATGCTGGCGGTGAGCGGCTTGATCAGCTCTCCGAACAGGGCGTCGGAGACGGCATAGCAGGCGAAAAACCCCAGTATGACCATGATCAGGACGCGCACCAGGCGTAAACGCAATTCGCGCAGATGTTCCATGAGGCTCATGGATTTGGCTTCGGCGTCTTTTACGCCTTCCCCTTCCGCGTGTTCCCCGTTTTCTTGCACAGAGGGCAGGCCTGTACCGTCGTCCGCCGGCGGATCCGCCGCATGTGCTCCGTCCCAGGAGTGGAAACTGAGCGCGCCTTCGAATTCGCTGTCGTCCTTGCGCGCGCTTTGGTGTTCGTCCGGGGCTTGCTCACTCATGCCTGTTCCTCGGAATGCGCGGCCCTGCTGCTGGCTTCAACGGATTTTTCCACGTCTGTTTTGGCTTCTGCGGCCTTCTCGGCCTGCCCGTCCTTGGAGAAAAATTCTTTTTCCGCCTGCTGCCTGCGTTCTTCGTGTTCTTCCTTTTCCGCTTCGAGATTCAGGGTGCGCTGGAATTCCGTGGAGACGCGGCGGAATTCGCCCATTGCCTTGCCCAGGGTTCTGGCGATCTTGGGCAGATGCGACGGGCCAATCACCAAAAAGGCCACGATCAGGATAACGAGAAATTCCGAGCTGCCAATGCCGAACATGGCGCGTCTCCCCTTATTCCCATTCTATGGTGGCAGGGGGTTTGGGGGAGATGTCATAGACGACCCGGTTGACGCCCTGCACTTCGTTGATGATGCGCCCGGAAATGCTCTCCAGAAGTTCCGGGGGCAGGCGCACCCAGTCGGCGGTCATGGCGTCTGTGCTGTCCACCACGCGCAGGGCGATGACATGTTCATAGGTGCGGTGATCGCCCATCACGCCCACGGTCTTGAGCGGCAGCAGTACGGCAAAGCCCTGCCAGACCTTGCTGTACCAGCCGGATTCCTTGAGTTCGGCCTGTACTATTTGGTCGGCGTGGCGTACGATGGCCAGGCGTTCCTCGGTCACTTCGCCGATAATGCGGATGGCCAGCGCCGGGCCGGGGAAGGGATGGCGCCAGACGATACGTTCCGGCAGGCCCAGTTCCATGGCCACTTTGCGCACCTCGTCCTTGAAAAGCTCGCGCACCGGCTCGATGAGTTTGAGTTGCATAAAGTCCGGCAACCCCCCCACATTATGGTGGCTCTTGATCACCGCCGCCGGCCCCTTGTGCGAAACGGACTCGATGACGTCCGGGTACAAGGTGCCCTGCGCCAGGTAGTCTACCTGGCCGAGCGCCTTGGCTTCCTCTTCGAAGACTTCGATGAAGGTGTGGCCTATGATTTTGCGTTTGGTTTCAGGATCGGTCACGCCCTTCAGGCGGGAAAGAAAGAGTTGTTGGGCCTGGACGTGCTTGAGGTTCAGATCGAAGTGCTCCCGCAGGTAGGAGGTGACTTCCTCGGCCTCATGCATGCGCAACAGGCCGTTGTCCACAAAGATGCAGTGCAGGCGGCGGCCGAGCGCCTTGTTGAGCAGCACTGCCACCACCGTGGAGTCAATGCCGCCGGAAAGGGCGCACACCACATGTCCGTCGCCGACTTGCGCGGTGAGCGCATGCACCGTGCGTTCCACAAAGGAGGCCATGGTCCAGTCCGGCGTACAACGGGCCACCTTGAACAGGAAGTTGTGCAGAATGCGCTCGCCGTCTTCGGAATGGTGCACTTCGGGGTGGAACTGCACGGCATAGATTTGCCTGGCTTCATCAAACATGGCGGCCACGTTCAAGGTGCGGGTGCGGCCGCTGACGGCGAAGCCCGGCGGCGGCACGGTCACCTTGTCGCCGTGCGACATCCAGACGCGGGAGTTGGAAGGCCGATCCGCCTCGAACAGGCCGTCCCACAGGGCGCAGTACCGGCTCATGACCAGTTCCGCCGGGCCGTATTCGCGGGTGGTGGAATGGGCGAGCTGCCCGCCCAGGTTGCGCGCGATCAGTTGCATGGCGTAGCAGATGGCGAGTATCGGCACGCCTAATTCCAACAGTCCCTTGTCCAGGCCCGGGGCGTCTGTTTCCCCCACGCTGGCCGGGCCGCCGGAGAGAATGAGCGCGGAGGGCTTCATGCGCGCGACTTCTTCCGCAGTGACCACACAGGGGTGGATTTCCGAATAGACCCCGGCTTCGCGCACGCGACGCGCTATAAGCTGCGTTACCTGGGAACCGTAATCAATGACGATGACTTTGCTCTGTTGCACGGGCGACTCCGGGCTTTGGGCCTAATTGTTGTCAATCCTGTAGTTGGGCGCTTCCTTGGTGATGATCACGTCGTGCACATGGCTTTCGCGCAGGCCGGCGGGCGTGATTTCCACAAATTGCGCTTTTTCCCGGAGTTCCGGAAGATCCTTCGCACCCACGTACCCCATGCCGGAACGCAAGCCGCCCATGAGCTGGTAGATGGAGTCCATCACCGGTCCGCGGTAGGGCACGCGGCCAACGATGCCTTCGGGCACAAGCTTTTTGCTTTTTTCCTGGAAATACCTGTCGGAGCTGCCTTCCTTCATGGCGTCAATGGACCCCATGCCCCGGTAAATTTTGTACGTGCGGCCCTGGTAAAGAATGGTTTCGCCGGGGCTTTCCTCGGTACCGGCGAACAGGCTGCCGATCATCACGGAATGCGCGCCCACGGCTATGGCTTTGACAATATCGCCGGAAAACTTGATGCCGCCGTCGGCAATGCAGCAACGGTCTTTTTCCCTGGCGGCGCGGGCGGCTTCCATCACCGCCGTGACCTGCGGCACGCCTATTCCGGCGACAATGCGCGTGGTGCAGATGGAACCTGGGCCTATGCCCACCTTGATGGCGTCCGCTCCGGTCTGCAACAGTCGCCGCGCGCCTTCATAGGTGCCCACGTTGCCGGCCACCAACTGGCAATTCGGAAAAGCGCCCTTGACCATTTCAATGCTTCGCAGCACGTTGGCCGAGTGTCCGTGCGCGGAGTCCAGCACCAGCACGTCGGCGCCGGCCGCCAGCAGTTCCGAGGCGCGGCTTTCGCAGTCGTGCCCCGCGCCGATGGCCGCGCCGACGCGCAGACGTCCCATGTCGTCCTTGCAGGCGTCGGGGTATTTGAGCACCTTGTCGATGTCTTTCATGGTGATAAGGCCGGCCAGGCAGCCCTCGCCGTCAACCACCAGCAGTTTTTCAATCCGGTGCTTGTGCAGGTGTTCCTCGGCTTCTATCAGGGTGGTGCCGATGGGCACGGTGATCAGGTTTTTACTGGTCATCACCGCGGAAACGCGCGTCTGTTCAAGCTCCTTGACAAAACGCACGTCGCGGTTGGTAAGAATGCCGACCAGGTTTTTGCCGTCCACCACGGGCAAGCCGGAAACGCGGAATTCCGACATGAGGTCCATGGCGTGGCGTACGCTGTCCCCCGGCGCGACGGTTATCGGATCGAGGATCATGCCGCTTTCGGACTTTTTCACCTTTTCGACTTCCAGGCGTTGCCGCGCGATGGGCATATTCTTATGGATGATGCCTATGCCGCCCATGCGCGCAAGCGAAATGCCCATGGCCGATTCCGTCACCGTGTCCATGGCGGCGGAGAGCAGGGGAATGCGCAGGGGAATGGACGGGGTCAGCCAGGTTTCAATGTCCACCAGATCAGGAGTGATCTCCGAGTAACCGGGGAGCAGCAGAATGTCGTCAAAGGTCAGAGCTTTTCCGTGGTTCACAGGCAAGTGTCCTCATCCGGCCGTTGCGCCTTGGCGGTGTTTTTTCGATCTGACATAACAGCAAGCAGCGTAATGGTTAACGATACAGCGAGGGGGGAGGCGCTGTCAATTGGCCTACACACGCCGACTATCCGTGCGGCTTGTGGAGAAAAACATTTTTGGATATTAATTCGCTGATATGGCAAGTAATGCCTCCTGAACCAGGCAAATGAATGGGTGGACAATGCGGTTTTCCATAGCGCGAAAGATCATGGGCATTACCATAGTCGGCGTGGTTGTAGCCTGCGTTGCCGTGCTTTGCGTCAGCGTCTTGCTCCTGGATGAAGTTTTTGAGGAACAGCACGAAAGCGCCCTCCGCAACATGCAGGGCATCATCCAGCGGATGCGTGACGACGAGGTGGCGGAATTGATCAAAAAAGCGGCCCTGCTGGGTCAGACGACGGAACTGGCCGAGACCGTGGCGGCCGGAGACAGGACTACAGCCAAAAAACTCCTGCTCGCAGCCGAGAAGCAGTTGCATTTAGACGGCGTGCTGGTTACCGATGCCAAGGGGATGCTCTTTGCCGGCAGCCAGTCGGACCAGGCCGGGGATGATTATAGCGGGCATCCTTTCGTGGCCCGCGCCCTCACAGGCGAAACCAAGTACGGCATCCTGTACGAAGAAAAGGGGCCGGCGCCCTTTTCCCGCCGGGCCGGCGCGCCCCTGTATCGCAACGGCGCCGTGATCGGCTCGGTGGTTCTCATCCTCAGTCTGGGCAGGGCGAGCTACGTGGATTCCCTCAAAGCCCTGACAGGGATGGAAGTGACAATTTTCAGGGATGATGTTCGCTTTATGACCAGCATCAGAGGGGCGGACGGCCGGCGCATCGTCGGCACCAAGCTGGATAACCCGCGTATAGAGCACAAGGTGCTCAAACAGGGTGAAACCGTCGTCGGCAAGGCCTATATCCAGGGAATTCCCTTCTACACTGCCTATTGGCCTCTACAGGATGAAGACGGCACGATCATGGGGATGTGGTTTATCGGCAATTCGGCAGTGCAGCAGGCAAAAGCGCAAAACAAGGCGATTTTTCTCGTGGGCCTTTGTTCGTTGGGCATAGCCCTGAATCTGGTTCTTTTTGCCGCCCTGATGGGAAGAAGGATCGCCCTGCCTTTAAGCCACACCACGGACTTCGCGGTCCAAGTGGCTGACGGCAACCTGGATGCCTCCATGGTCGAGGTGAAGAGCAATGACGAAGTCGGCCTGCTGGTGGACGCGCTGTCAAAAATGGTGGGCACGTTGAAAGAGCGCATCGCAGAGGCGGAAGCCGCCAACCACGCCAAATCCGCTTTTTTGGCAATGGTGAGCCACGAAATACGTACGCCGATGAATGCTATATTGGGCCTTACAGAAATTCAGTTGCAAAACGACACGCTTCCGCAGGCTGCGCAGGACGCCTTCGGCAGAATTTACACTGCGGGCTATACGCTGCTCGGCATTATCAACGACATTCTGGACCTGTCCCGAATGGAAGCGGGCAAACTGGCATTGATGCCCGGCAAATACGAAATCGCAAGCCTGCTTAATGATACCGCGCAGTTGAACATGGTGCGCATCGGCGGCAAGCCGATTGAATTCAGGCTTCAGGTGGATGAGGACACGCCTTCGGCCCTGTTCGGCGACGAACTGCGCATCAAGCAGATTTTGAACAACCTGCTCTCCAATGCGTTCAAATATACACAGGCGGGCGAGGTCGTCCTGTCGGTTTCCGCACAGGCACACGGGCACGAAGAGGAGAGCGCCGATGTGACGCTTGTGTGCCGCGTGAGCGATACAGGGCACGGGATGACCGGGGAACAGGTGAGCAGGCTGTTCGAGGAGTATTCCCGCTTTCACATGGCAAGCAACCGCACGATTGAGGGGATCGGGCTGGGCATGGGCATTACGCGGCAGTTGGTGCACTTGATGGGCGGCGAAATTCTTGTGGAGAGCACGCCGGAGAAGGGTTCGGTCTTTACCGTGCGGCTGCCGCAAACCGGCGTCGGCGCCGGTCCCTTGGGCGGAGAAGTGGCCGAAAGCCTGCGGCAGTTCAAGGTCGGCATGACGCACATGAAAATGGCGCAGGTCGCGCGTGAGCCGATGCCCTACGGCAGCGTGCTTGTCGTGGATGATCTGGAAACAAACTTGTATGTCTCCAGAGGTTTGCTTGCGCCTTACGGCCTGGCGGTGGATACAGCCCAGAGCGGCTTTGAGGCGATTGAAAAAATACTGGCCGGCCATGAGTACGACATCGTATTCATGGATCACATGATGCCGAAAATGGACGGCCTTGAAACGACAAAAGCCCTGCGTGATCTGGGCTACGCCCGTCCTATCGTCGCGCTTACGGCGAACGCCGTGGCGGGACAGGCGGAAAAGTTTCTGGAAAACGGTTTTAACGGTTTTATGTCCAAGCCGGTGGACTTGCGCCAGCTCAACTCGGTGTTGAACAGGTTGATACGCGATACGCAGCCGCCCGAGGTGGTTGAAGCCGCACGCAGGCAACAGGGTGGCCCCTCTATAACCAGCAGGGATTGCCAGTCGGCAGCGGATCCGCAGTTGGCGGCGGTTTTCACGCGTGACGCCGAAAAGACCGTTGCGGCGCTGGAAACGATGCACACAAACCAGTACCGCCGGGACGACGACATGCACATGTTTGTCGTCAACGTCCATGCGATGAAAAGCGCGCTTGCGAATATCGGCGAGGCGGAACTTTCCGCCTGTGCGCACAAGCTGGAACAGGCGGGGCGTAACAGGGAAACAGCCGCCATATTGGCCGGAACCCCGGCCTTTCTGGAAGGTCTGCGGGCGGCGATTGAAAGAATCAGGCCAGGGGAAGGCGGGGGGGGCGACGAGAGAGTGGACGAGGACCGGGCGTATTTGCGCGAAAAACTGTCTTCCCTGCAGGCGGCGTGCGCGGCGTACGACAAAAAAGCCGCCAAGGACGCGCTGGTCGCACTCAGGCAAAAAGCATGGTCGCGTCAAACCGTGGAGTTGCTTGATACAATCGCCGGGCACCTGCTGCACAGCGATTTCGAGGAGGCTGCGAGCGTTGCGGGGGGGCTCTCATCCTTGAAGCCATCTTGACTTCAAGGCCAAAAGAGTCTAACGCATGTGCGCTTTGTACTCTTGAGGATGCCGCATGTTTGAAAGCCTGACAGACAGATTATCCGGCGTTTTCCGCGCCTTTGGCGGGAAGAGGCTTTCCGGGGAGAATATCCAGGAGGCCCTGCGCGAGGTGCGCCTCGCGTTGCTGGAGGCCGACGTCAACTACAAGGTTGTCAAAGACTTTGTGGAGCGCGTGCGCGAAGGCTGCCTGGGACAGGAACTGCTCAAGGGGCTCAATCCCGCCCAGCAGGTGGTCAAGATCGTGCATGACGAGCTTGTGGCCCTGCTCGGCGGCGGACACAGCGCGCTTGATCTGCGCGGCAGGCAGCCCGGCGTGATCATGATGGTCGGTTTGCAGGGATCCGGCAAAACAACTTCAGCCGGGAAAATCGCCAATGTGCTGCGCAAGCGGAAGATGCGCCCCTACCTGGCGCCCGCCGACGTGTATCGTCCGGCGGCCATTGAACAACTGCGCACTCTCGCCCGGCAGCTTGACATGCCCTGTTTCGCCTCCAGCGCGGAAATGAAGCCGGTGGATATCTGCCGCCTGGCCCTGGAAGACGCGCGGGCGCAGCAGGCCACGGTTGTGCTGCTGGACACGGCGGGCCGCCTGCATGTTGACGAAGCGCTGATGCAGGAACTGGCGGATATCAAGGCCGCTGTCGAGCCGCAGGAAATTTTGTTTGTCGCCGATGCCATGACGGGGCAGGACGCGGTGACGGTCGCCGAGAGTTTTAACGCCCGGATCGGCATCACCGGCGTGGTGCTGACCAAGATGGACGGCGATGCGCGCGGCGGGGCCGCTCTTTCCATCAGGGCCGTCACGGGCGCGCCTGTCAAATATGTGGGGATGGGCGAGAAGCTGTCCGACCTGGAGGAATTCCATCCCGATCGCGTGGCCGGACGCATTCTGGGGATGGGGGATATGCTGACCCTCATCGAAAAGGCGCAGACGGCCGTTAGCCAGGAGGAAGCGGAAGAACTGGCCCGCAAGATGCAGAAAGCCCGGTTCACGCTGGAGGATTTTCGCATCCAGATGCGCCGCGTCAAACAGATGGGTTCGTTGGAATCCATCCTGAAGATGATCCCCGGCATGGGCGCGATCAGCGGCAAACTGGCGCAGGTCAGCCCGCCGGAAAAGGAGTTGGAACGCACGGAAGCGATCATCCACTCCATGACCATGCAGGAACGCAATAATCCCGATATCCTGAACGGGAGCCGCCGGGCGCGTATCGCGAAGGGATCCGGCACAACGGTGCAGGACGTGAACAAACTGTTGCGCGGTTTTGAGCAGATGCGCCAGATGATGAAGGGCATGATGGGCGGCAAAGTCCCCGGAGGCGGCCGCATGCCGCACGGCATGCCCGGAATGGGGATGCCCGGCATGGGAATGCCGGGAATGGGGGGCCTGCCGGGAATGGGAGTGCCTGGCGGCGGCGGGGGAAGCTCGGCCCAACAGGCCGGCGAAAAAAACTATGTCCTCTCGTTCGCGAACTTTATGCCGGCCGGCGGCGTATATGAACAGTTTGTGCTGGTTTACATGAATGACCTGCTCAAAGAAAAGTCCGGCGGGCGGCTTTCGCTGGATATCCAATCCGGCGGCTCACTGCTGGCGCCGGGCGACACGTTTGACGGCATCGAAGCGGGCGTCGCAGACATAGGCATGACGTATATGGCGACTTCGCCCGGCCGTTTCCCTGTAAGCAGTATTTTCGAATTGCCGTATATATACGCCAGCGGACAGGCGGCGGCTCACGCTTATACCGACTTCGCCGCCGAATATTCTGACGCTTTTAAGGAATTTGACGGCGTGCGGGTTATGATGCTGTATTGCGGAGGGCCCGGGATATTCCTGACAAAAAGCCCGGTGACGACCGTTGACGGATTCAAAGGGCTTCAGGTTCGCACCAATTCCACGTTGGCGCTTGTAGTGGGCGCCATCGGCGGCACCCCCGTGACGATGGGCATGACCGAAACATATGAAGGCCTTCGCACCGGCGTTGTCGACGGTTACATCGGCGCTTGCGAGCCCATCTCGTCCTACGCGCTGTTTGAGGTAACGGACTTCGGAACGTTTTATCCCCTGCTGAACACGACTCACGCCTGGTTTATGAATGAGGACGCATACGGGAACCTGCCGGCGGACCTTCAAAAAATCCTTGATGAATCGGCGTTTGACACATGGGAAAACAGAACGACGGTATTCTTTGAGAACAACGGGCTGGAGTCTTTAAAAATTTCCGCGGAAAACGGCATGAAGTATTACGATTTCGAAGCCGGTGAGCTTGACAAAATGCTGCAGCTTTCCGAGAGCGTTACGACCGATTATGTAAAAACCTTAAACGACCTCGGTTATAACGGAGAAACCATGGTCAGCCGTTACCATGAGCTTATCGATAAATATAACGGCATTTACCCGTCTCCGTATAAAACAAACTGAAAAAACTCATAACCGGAGGGCGGCAATATCCGCCGCCCTCCGCCGCATTTGCCCCGGGAGGATGCAGTGATTAATGAAAGCTTTCGGAAAATTATTGGAAAAACTGTTCGGTTTTATGGAAACCGTATCGGATTTTTTGCTTCTGGCAATGATGGCTGTCGCCCTGTTGAACATATTGCTCAGGGCGTTATTCAATTATCCGATTTTCGGCACTTTTGAGATCGTGTGTTACCTGTCGCTCGTTATGGCCGCTTTCGCCATGCCGGATACCGAACGCTGCAACGGCAATATCACGGTAACTCTGATGAGCGAAGCCCTGCCCCCGAAAGGTTCGCGAATTTTGAAGCTGATCACGGACATTATGGGTATGGCCGGCTGCGCCGTGGTCGGATACAGGCTCGTGGGGCTTGCGTACAGAAAACTGGTCAACGGGGATATTACCGCGGATCTGAGTATGCCCGTTTATATTTTTGTGTATGTAATCGCGTTGGCGTTCTTCCTTATTTCG
>Ga0082212_10003967_pt1 | contig 20758 bp, 15 predicted proteins | sample TergutNt197P3_FD_71548 | JGI IMG/M metagenome (GOLD analysis project Ga0082212, IMG submission 71548) | Neocapritermes taracua P3 segment gut microbial communities from Petit-Saut dam, French Guiana - Nt197 P3 | ecosystem: Host-associated > Arthropoda: Insects > Digestive system > Gut ... | reverse complement strand
AACACCGGCAACATCACATTGTGCCTCTATAGCTGTATTCATTGCTTCATTGTTGTATGGATTGTTAAATTCAGTATCAACATAAAAACTACTTACAAGATGGTGGCCTAATTCATGCCCTAAAACCATTGTGGCGTGTTCGCTTGATCTAAAGCGTTCATCATCGGGCATGAAAAGGGCATCATGCTCCCGTGTCTTTGCGTAAATATCATCATCCGTCTGCACATAGCGCACAGGGCGACCGGCAGCTTCGCAGAGATCAGCCAGTTTCTTGTAGATGGTATCATTTGCGTATTTAGGGATTGTCATTACTGCCCGTCCTCCTTGTCCTGTGGCACTTCCAGGCGCTCTATTCGCTCGTCTATGGCCGTGCCAACGAAGGCATTAAGGGATTCGCCCTGGGCCTGTGCGACATCCTGTATGGCTTGTTTGCGGCCTTTGGGAACCCTTATCCGTATATCTTCAACGGATTCTTTCAGATACTTTGCGCTTGCCTTTCTTCGCGCTTCTGTTTGGCCTGTGTATGCGCTTTTCTTGGTTTCATCGGAAGCCATAATATTAGACACTCCTTTCCTATTCTAACAATATTATAGCACAAATCAATATGTGTGTCCATATACATAATAGACAAATGTGAGCCCACATATTCAGGTGATTTGTCAATAGACATATGTGTGTCCATATGCTATCATATAATCAGAAAGGGACAGGGAAGCGGCCTTAAACAAGCCGAAAGCGGAGGCAGACATACCGGTGACGGAGCCATGACCGAGGACATTCCGGACGCCTCCCGCTTCCCGCCCGAGAGCCGGCACTACATTCCCAAGTAGGCCAACGGCGCGAACGGACTCATAGACCGGCTCTCACAAAACAAAAAAGGAGGTACACACAAATGTCAACCATCGAACTGACCGCGAGGATCCGCGAACTCCGCGAGCTGCAAGCCCTCATTGAGGAAGCCAACGCCGAAGCCGAGAACATCAAGGACGTTATCAAAGCCCACATGGGCGACTCTGAGGAACTTCGCGCCGGGACCAAATCAAAAAATTGCATGATCATCGACTTTCCGCTTGCTCTTGATAACATGGGAGAAGTCGCCGCGTTGCCGGCCGAACGGGAGGTGACGGTATGAACGGGGCTACACAGAAACACACATTGACGGTCGATCACTCGGACGGCAAGCTCCAAGTCGCAAGCACACGTGAGAAGCCGGAGCGGCCAAGCGCAATATCACCACTTTTGCGCATTGTTGCCATGATTATGATTGCCGCTGTCATTTGTACAGCATTCGTACTTGTGCGAGGCGACAGAGCGGCGGGACTTATTTACCTTTTTATCAGTGTTGGAGGAATAGGCGCGATTTGCGCGGTGTTGTTCTGCGGACATGACGATTTATAACACACACAGAGACGGGCGGCTTCGGGTAATACCGGGGCCGCCCGCTCTTGATTATAACAGTTTTCAGTCGTTTTTCAGCATGTTGTGAGGTTTTTGTGAGGTTATAGCAATGACAGGTCAATGGTTGCGAAAATAACAAAATCCCTGTAGTTGTTGATAACACAGGGATTTTCTCTGGTTGCGGGGGAAGGATTTGAACCTTCGACCTTTGGGTTATGAGCCCAACGAGCTACCGGACTGCTCCACCCCGCGGTATGATCGCTCATTGCCGCATACTGCGCGCAAAAGCAATTTATATTAACATACGGCGGGCAATCTGTCAAGATAAAGTTTTCGGGGCGTCACCCTTTGAAAAGCGGGAAAAAGCGGCGCCGGAGTGCCGGTGCTGCCGGCAAGGAGCATCTGCGCTCCGGCTGTTGTTGAAAGACTTTAAGACAGGTGCTATAATAACTTGAAAGCAAATATTCCGAGGGGATGAGCACTACCTCTTTGAGAACTGAGGCGCGCGGCGCGCGGCTTTTAAGCCGTATTTCTTGCGTTCTTTCATCCTCGGGTCACGGGTCAAAAACCCGGCGGTCTTGAGCGGCACGCGATAACTCTCGTCCGCAAGCAAAAGCGCTCGAGCGATACCGTGACGTATGGCGCCCGCCTGGCCGGTGACGCCGCCGCCGGATACGGTTGCGTCAATGTCCACCTTGTCTGCGGTCCCGGTGGTGACAAGCGGCTGCCGAACAATGAGCTTTAAGGTTTCGAGACCGAAATAATCGTCCATATCGCGGCCGTTGATCGTGATTCTGCCGGTCCCGCCGGGGAAGAGATGGACGCGCGCGACGGATGATTTTCTGCGTCCGGTCCCGTACAGATACGGTTTTTTGCTTTTGTAAACTGCCATCTTCCCTAAACCTCCCTAAAGAACCCGCAATTCGGGTTTTTGAGCTTCGTGCATATGCTGTGCTCCTCTGTATACCTTAAGCCGGCGCAGCTGCCGGTGTGCGAGAGTGTTTTTTTGAAGCATCCCGTGCACGGCCAATCTGAAAGCAAGTTCGGGCTTTTCCGCCATTAACCTCTTATACCGGACTTCTTTAAGTCCCCCGGGATATCCCGAGTGTGTGCGGTAGAGCTTCTGCTCCGGTTTTTTCCCGGTAAGGACGGCGTTTTCGGCGTTTATGATTATCACGAAATCTCCGCAGTCGACGTGAGGGGTAAAATCGGGCTTCAGCTTGCCCCTAAGCATGTCGGCGGCAAGCACCGCCGTTCTTCCCAGAGGTTTTCCGGCTGCGTCAAGGATATACCATTTGCGGACAACGGCGTCCTTGTTGACCATTGTTGTGGACATATATTCTGCCTCCGTTATATTATGTGTGAGAATCCGCCGGCGATCTTTTCCGAGCCGGCGGAATGAGTTGCGGTTAAGACGCTTAATTTATATACCACTTATTTGCTGTCGTGTCAACACTTCCCGGGCGGAAAATTATTTATTCCGAAGAAAACTCGCGAATACTCTGATTTACTCGCTTTTTCTTTCTGTTACTCAAAATCGATTTTAATTTCGGAGACCGAGAATGGATATTCTGAATGAAATCTGCGGCCTTGTGCGCCGCTGCGCGGATGATTACGATATGATCGAAACCGGGGACGCTGTAGCCGTCGGCGTATCGGGCGGGAAAGATTCTCTTTTGCTTTTGTGCGCCTTGAACAGACTGAGGGAGTATTACCCGAAAAAGTTCACTCTCGAGGCGGTTACCGTTGATTTGGGGTTTGACGGCCCGGACTTCTCTCCCGTCGCCGATTTATGCGCCGGACTGAAAATACCGTACACAGTTATAAAATCAGATATAAAGGAAATAGTTTTTGACGTGCGCAAAGAAGAGAATCCCTGTTCGCTGTGCGCCAAAATGCGGCGCGGTGCGCTGAACGACGCGATTAAGGCGAAGGGAATAAAAAAGCTTGCCCTGGGGCATCATTATGACGACGCCGTCGAAACATTTATGCTGTCTTTGTTGTACGAAGGCAGGATCAGCTGCTTCAAGCCGGTCACTTATATGAGCCGCACGGGAATAACCCAGATACGCCCCATGCTGTATGCGCGTGAACAAAGAATAACGGCAGCTGCCGAAAAGCTCGCGCTTCCGGTCGTATCCAACCCATGCCCTATGGATAAACAAAGCAAGAGATATGAGATAAAAAGCCTTATCAGCCGTCTTGACCGGGATCATCCCGATCCGGCCGGCAAGATTTTCAACGCCATGCAAAGACTGCCGCTTGACGGGTGGGAGGCGGAAGGTCTCAACAGACAGGGAGGGAATCATCTTGAACGGTAAACCGATCGATATCAAAGCCGAGCTGCGCACCATAAAACACACAAGCCTTATGGGCTCCTTCGGCGGGCCGCCGTCCCGCGTCGACTCGAGCGGCGGGAAAATAACCCGCATACGCCCGTTCGACTACACCGAAACGCATGATTGGAAAAGTCTGAACCCCTGGAAGATAGAAGCTCGCGGCAAGACCTTCGAGCCTCCGGATCACACGGTTTTATCCTATATTGCCTTGACCTACAAATCCCGCGTCTATTCGGAAAATCGCGTTTGTTATCCTATGAAGCGCGTCGACTGGGACCCCAAAGGCGAACGGAATACGAAAAACCGGGGCAAGTCAGGATATGAACGCATTTCATGGGACGAGGCCGCGCGGATCATTGCCGGGGAACTTCTTCGGGTAAAGGAAAAATACGGTATGTCCGCCGTATTGGCCGAAGCGGATATGCACGGAGAGGGCAAACACACAGCGCCCTGTCACGGTTGCATGAACAGGCTGTTATCCATGCTCGGCGGTTACACGGTACAGATGCGCAACATGGACAGTTGGGAGGGGTGGGCTTGGGGTGCAAAGCATGTCTGGGGCGGCGAGCCTTTCGGTGAAATGCAGCCGACAGCCAATCTTTACCCCGATATCGCGAAAAACTCCGAACTGCTTTTGTTCTGGGGATGCGATCCCGAGACGACGCCTCTCGGGATGGACGGCATGATGGCGAGCCGTCTGTGTTATTGGCTGACCGAACTCGGGATCAAAAGCGTCTATATATGTCCGGATCTCAACTACGGCGCGGCGGTACACGCGGACAAGTGGATACCTGTTTTGCCGAACACCGACGCCGCCTTGCATCTGGCGACGGCATACGTGTGGCTGACGGAGAATCTGTATGACCGCGCGTATGTTGAAACTCACGCCGTCGGATATGACGAGTTTTTCGGCTATGTTCTCGGCGAGGATGACGGCATACCCAAAACGCCGGAGTGGGCGTCCGAAAAATGCGGCGTGCCCGTATGGACGATAAAAGCGCTGGCGCGCGACTGGGCCGGAAAGGTCGCGAGCATTATACACGGCAACGGCGGACCCGGGATAAGAGGTCCTTTCTCCACGGAACCCGGCCGCCTTGAGCCTATACTCCTCGGCATGCAGGGACTCGGCAAGCCCGGCCGGCATCAGGCCAAGATGATAGAATGGAATCTCTACGCTCCTGTGTATCCGCTGCCGTATCAGGGCAAGGCCGTCTCCCGGCTGCCTATGTTCGGCGAACTTGTAAGACCGGTAGGCTCGTCTGAGGACGACGGCAATTTCAACACTCTCGAATGGTGCTTCCCGTCAACGAGCCGGCACATCCCGCTTATGCAGAAACTCTGCGCCCCGCAAAAAACGCCGCCGTCGCAGTCGATACCGAAATGCCTCGTCCATGACGCCATACTGACCGGCAAGGCTGAGTGGTACGGACTGTATTCTTTCTGCGGACCCGCCGAAGAGCAGTGGCAAAAATATGAATATCCCAATGAAGGCTGTTCCGGGATACACATGATTTGGACCGATTCACCGTGCATGACCACCTGCTGGAACGACGGCTTCCGGTTCGTTAAGGCCCTCACGAGCGAAGAGACGGAATTTGTTTTGGCGCAGCATCCGTGGATGGAAAACGACTGCTGCATGGCCGACATCATCCTGCCGGTCGCCACAAAATTTGAGCTTTCCGACTTGAACGACGACGCCGGCTCCGGGATAGTGACGTCCGTTTACCGCGAACGTCAATCCATACCGCCGATCGGTGAGTCACTGTCGGATTTCGAGGCCGTGGCGCGTATCGCTAAAGCGCTCGGAGAGGATTACTACAAAAAATACACAGCGGACGAAACTCCCGTCGAGGATATAATCAACACGTTTTTTGAGGGCTCCGGAGTGGCGCATTTGGATGTGAACGACGATTTTCACAAAAAGGATATCTTTATATTGCCCTGCGATCCGGACGTGCAAAACAAGGCTCCGGCGGGGCTGTATGATTTTTATAAAGACCCGAAAAACCATCCGCTGAGTACTCCGACCGGCCTTTTGGAATTTACTTCGACCAAAATCAAAGAGCATTTTCCCGACGATCCGGAGCGCCCGCCCTATCCCAAGTGGATAGAAAAAAGCGATCTGCACGACGAGAGGCTGTCGTCAGATCGCGCCGGAAAATATCCTCTGCTTTGCATGTCCAACCACGGCCGTTGGCGCTTTCACGCACAGTGTGACGATATCATTTGGACTCGAGAGATCGAAACGATGAAGATCAAAGCAAAGGACGGATATCTTTATGAGCCGGTTTGGCTGCATCCTCAAGAGGCTGAAAAACGCGGGATCAAGCACCGGGATATTGTCCGAGTGTTCAACGAGCGCGGCGCCGTGCTGTGCGCGGCCTATGTGACTCAGCGCCTTATCTCGAACGCCTGTTATGTGGACCACGGCGCGAGGTTCGACCCGATAGACCCCGCTTATCTTGACCGGGGCGGAGCGATAAATCTCATAAGCCCGACGGCCGTGACCTCAAAAAAAGCGACCGGAATGGTGGTTTCCGGCTTTCTCGTTGAGGTTTGCAAAATCACGGAAAAAGAAATTGAAGAAATGAAGAAAAAATATCCGTGGGCCTTTGCGCGAAAAATCGATCCGGCCTGCGGAGTTTGCCGCGACGGCTGGCTGATCAAATGACTGCCGCACCCGCGCGGATGCTATTATTGACCGTTTCGTTTGATATAGTCGGCGGCGGCTTGCGCTGTTTCGTCGAATTCACTGTGGAGCAAATGTTCCGAAATAACATTCAGCAATTCTCTTGCGGGTCTTGACCACTCTTTTTCTCTCAGCTGCGTCACTATTTCCTTCGCTTTCTTTTTATTATATTCAGCGCACACCGCTTTCAGCTCGCCGAGCTTTTCGATCAAGTATTCACGGTCTTCTTCCGTCGTGGCTTTATTGTCTTCTTCGGAGGTATCCGCAACCGGAACAAGTTCGTTTACAAAATCCCGAAGCGAGAGCAAAAACGCCGGCGTCTCGGACTCAATGAGTTTTATTTCTCCATCGCGCCCGGCTTTCTCAAGCCTCTGCGCGATTTCGGAAAGTTTTGTCTCTCCGACGTTCGCGAGCGCGCTTTTCATCCCGTGGACGTTTATGACATAGGTTTTTATGTTTTCCTCCGACGAATAATCTCCTTTTTCGCTTATCTCGTCCAAAACCGCCAAAGACTTTCTCGCATCCCTCGCGAATATTTCGGCAAAGCGCGGGTCTACGACCGGTTTCTTATTATCTTCGGTCGAAGTATCGCCGCTGTCCGCGCCGGCTCTTTTTGCCCTCGCCGCCTCAAGGACCTCCGGCGGTTGTTTGTCCCTTATATGTTTGTTCAAAACTATATTCAGCTGACGTATATCTATGGGTTTGGAGATAAAATCATCAAAACCCGACTCAAGAAATATCTCCGCCTGACCCGCCAGCGCGTTCGCCGTCAGCGCCACAACCGGGCTCGTATAGCCTGTGCTCCTTATTATCTTCGTCGCCTCGATGCCGTCCATCTTCGGCATCATGTGATCCATGAACACAATGTCATACACATTGCCGCGTTTTATCTTTTCGATGGCCGCAAATCCGCTGTCTGCGGAGTCTACGGTCAACCCGTACGGCGCCATGAGACCTTTCGCCACATATATGTTCGTCTCAACATCGTCCACTATCAAAACGCTGCCGTAAGGCATGGGTTCCCTCGTTATCTGCACCCTCTTCATCTGCATGGTGCCGGCTACATTGAATTGCTGAAGATTATCGGCCAGATCCCTGCCCAAAACACCGGTGTCCGTTTTTCGCTGCGGCAGACGAACGATGAATACCGAGCCTTTGCCCGGTTCGCTTTCAACGTCTATGCTCCCGTTCATCATTTGCACCAGATTCCGCGTGATGCTCATCCCGAGCCCCGTGCCCTCCGTCGTGCGGTTTGCCTCCCTGTTAAACTGCGAGTACTCGTCAAACAGCTTGCTTACCTGCTCTTTTGTCATGCCCTGCCCGGTGTCGCTCACTTTAAAAACGAGCGTGATGTATTCTTCGTTCTTTTTGTCGTCCTCGGGGTATACGGACAGCTTGACCGTGCCTTCCGCCGTGTATTTGAATGAGTTCGACAGCAGATTGTTGAGTATCTGCTTGACGCGCAGCTCGTCGCCTTCAAATACCGAAGGTATGTTCTCGTCGGCGTAAAGTTCGAACTTGATGGGTTTGCCCGCTATGCGCATCATATTCAGCTGCGCTGTGTCGTTTATAAGGCTCGCCGTCTCATATCTGTCGATTATAAGCTCCAATTTACCCGCTTCAATTTTTGACAGATCGAGGATGTCGTTTATTATACCGAGCAGCATGTCGCCGGAGGCGTATATCTTGTCAAAAGCTTCTTTTACCCCGGGGTCAAGAGCTTCGTTTTGGAACTGTATCTCGGTGATCCCCAATATGGCGTTCATCGGCGTGCGTATCTCATGGCTCATGTTGCTCAAAAATTCGCTCTTCGCTTTATTGCTTTGTTCCGCCGCTTCTCTGGCGACGGCGAGGTTCGAGTTTTCGATCATTGCCGAAAACATGCGCCGCAGCATCGTGATCATGGCGAGTACAAAGATCGCGCCCAAGAAAAAAATACAGGCTATAAGCAGATCCTGCGTTCCCGGCACGTCCTCGGAAGTGAAGCCGGCTATGCTTATGATGTAGCCCGCCAGAAAGAATACCATCATCAATAAACAAACCGCGTATATACGATCGCCGAACAGTTTTTCGGCGTTCATCCTTATTTTCAGGTTTATCAAGGATTTACAATATTTGTAAATGCTGAACAGCATGATGATCGCGCCGAAAGAGACAAGTGAAACACACAATACCCGCATATACAGTCTTCCTTTTACAGTTTACAGTTTAAATGAAACAATTCTCAGCTGTGGTATAATGACCGATTTTCGGTCATTATACCACAGCTGAGACGGCCGAGGCAACGAGAAACGATACAAAACCCGCGCTTGACTTGTCACATTTTTATATGTATGCTGACAATGACCGGAGCGTTTGGCGTAATACTTGAGGTTTTTTCAACAAAGGCGATCGACTGCCGAATGTGCGGCGATCGAATACGGAAAGGCGCGGCGTGAAAGAAATTGTCAGGACAAAACACGATCTGTGCACAGGCTGCAACAGATGTGTCCGTGAATGTCCGATGGAAACTGCCAATATAACCTACATAGACGAGGTCGGAAGCATAAAGGTCAAGATAGACTACGAGAATTGTATTGCTTGCGGCCGGTGCATTTTTGCGTGCAAACACGGCGCGAGACAGTATGAAGATGATACAGCCCGTTTTTTTGACGACTTGTCAAAAGGTATGCCGATATCTCTTGTTGCCGCGCCTTCCGTCAGAACTAATATACCGGAGTACAAAAGACTGTTTACATATCTGAAAACCCTCGGCGTCAGAAAAATTTACGACGTGTCTTCAGGCGCCGATATTTGCATATGGGCCCATATCAGGCATATTGAACGCAACGGGCTTTCTCCTTTAATAACTCAGCCGTGTCCCGTTATTGTCGCTTACTGCGAAATGTATCGGCATGATCTGCTGAAATATCTGTCCCCGGTGCAAAGCCCCATCGGCTGCATCGCCGTTTACCTGAAAGAATACGCGGGTCGGAGCGACGACATTGCGGCTTTGACCCCGTGCATAGCAAAAACAAACGAATTTGAAAGCACGAAACTCGTCCGGTACAATATTACTTTTGCCAAACTGCATGAGTATTTGGAGAATAACAACATAAAGCTTCCCGAAGAAGAAACCGGCTTCGACAATGATGCCGAAGCTTTGGGGGCTTTGTTTCCGACGCCCGGCGGGCTAAAAGAAAACATTGAGTTTTTTATGGGAAAAGAACTTCAAATATCCGAGGCGGAAGGCTTTGAAGTATATGATGAGTTGAACGCATACGGCGAAACGCCCGAAGAATTATTACCTGATCTGTTCGATGTGTTGAGTTGTCGAAACGGCTGCAATATCGGCTCCGCCGGCCTTCAGGGCAGGAGTATATTCGCAATCGACAGAATTATGAGCGACAGCAGAAAAGCCGCGACGAAAGGCCGCGACCCGGAATACTTCATGTCACTGTATAAAACCTACGACGATACGCTCGATCTAAAGCGCTTTTTAAGAGAGTACCGGCCGGCTGAGACTGATGTCAGGCAAATAGCCGAGTCGGACATTCAAGATGCGCTTATGCTTTTAGGCAAGGATACCTCCGAAAAGCAAAACCTTGACTGCGGAGCCTGCGGTTCCGGCACATGCCATAACATGGCGAGAAAGATAGCGCTTGGGGTCAACATCCCGCAAAATTGCATTGTTAAGACAATGGATGACGTTAAGCAGGAGCATACGATTAATCTGAACGTACTGGAACAGTTCGAGATGATATGGAAGAGCATTGAAAGCGGTACGGCCATAATCGACGCCGAGACACGTGAAATAATGGATGTAAACCCCATAGCCGCCCGCATGTTTGGCGACACGAAAGAGAGCATGATCGGAAAACCGTGTCAGGATGTGTTCTGCCCCGCGCAGCAATGCCCGATATTGGAACTGAATCAGGTCGTCGACCGCAGCGAGCGGAAATTTGTGAAAGCGGACAGTTCGGTCATCCCCATAATCAAATCGGTGGCGAAGATACGGTATAACGGACGTCCGGCGCTGCTTGAGAGTTTTACCGACATATCTCATATAAGAGAAGCGGATGAACAAAAGCACCTGTTGGAGGTGGCAGAACAGGCCAACCGAGCCAAGTCCGCTTTTTTGGCCAACATGAGCCACGAAATGCGCACCCCCATGAACGCTATAATCGGCATGACCGGATTGGGATTGTCCGCCGATGACACCGAACGTATGAAACAGTGTTTTTCAAAAATAAACGATGCGTCGGAACAGCTTCTCGGGGTGATCAACGATGTTTTGGATATGTCCAAAATCGAATCCGGCAAGTTTGAGCTTTCGACCGAACCTTTTAACTTTGAGGAGATGTTGAACCGGACCGTGAACCTGACCGGCGTCCAAGCCGAAAAAAAACGGCAGCTTCTGTCGGTGAATATCGACGGGGCCATACCGAAAATCCTTTTGGGCGATGAGCAGCGCTTGGCGCAGGTAATTACAAATCTGCTGAGCAACGCTGTGAAATTCACGCCTGAGGAGGGGAGCGTTACCGTTAACGCCGGATGCTCGGGAGAGGAAAACGGCGCATGCGTCATTCAAATCGAAGTGTCCGACACAGGGATCGGCGTCAGCCGCGAGCAGCAGGCGCATCTGTTCCAACCTTTCCGGCAAGCCGAAAGCAGCATGACGCGAAAATACGGCGGTACGGGACTCGGTCTGTCCATTTCCAAGAACATTATAGAAATGATGGGCGGCAGCATCCGACTCGAATCCGAACTCGGTAAAGGTGCGACATTTACTTTTACAGTCCCTTTGAAAGCGGTAAATGAGGACAGTAACGACTCAAACCGCCGAACGGACGATATTCGGCAGAATATTGACGGACTCTTTGCGGGCCGCTGCATACTGCTTGCCGAAGACGTGGATATCAACCGTGAGATTGTTACGGCGCTGTTGGAACCGACGCTGATAGAGACGGATTGCGCGAAAACCGGCAAGGAAGCGCTTGAGATGTTTGCGGCGGCTCCCGAAAGATATGATTTGATATTCATGGATATACAAATGCCTGAAATGGACGGGTTGGAGGCGACGCGAAACATCAGGAATCTCGGCGTTCCGGAAGCCGGGACCGTGCCGATAATCGCCATGAGCGCGAATGTGTTTAAAGAAGACGTTAAAAGCTGCCTCGAAGCGGGGATGAACGCTCACCTCGGAAAACCGCTGAGTTTTACCGCGGTTTTGGATACGCTTCGCACATATTTGCCGACGAGTACTGAGCCCTTCGACAAATAAAGCCGCTGCGGCCGGGACGGTCGGGTCAGCGATTCCGGCGGATTACGTTATTGTTATAGGGGGGAATATTATGAGGCGCATTGGGATTCTCTCTGCGGCGGCATTATTTTTTTTCCTTATTACCGGCTGCGCAGAATCTGCCGGACCGGACTTTGTGCAGGATTCGATAAAGACATACAGAGACATTCCCGGATTGACCGTAGAAGAGATATCAGAGATCGAAAAACTGACTTCAAAACGGGATTTTTTCAGTTACGGAGCCTGTTTGGCTACAGAGGCGTTTGAATTGCCGGACGGCTCTCTTTCGGGTTTTGCAAGTAAGTTTTGCGATCTTTTATCCGAACTGTTCGAGACGGAATTCATTCCGGAGATATACGATTGGGATATACTGATCGCAGACCTTGCCTCGGGCGCCGTTGATTTTACGGGAGAACTGACCGCAACTGAGGAACGCATGAAAATCTACGGCATGTCGCTGCCGATTGCGGAGCGTATGTTACGTATATTCACTCTCACCGATTCCGAAATAGAGACCGAAGCTGACGTAAATGATTTGAAACTTGGTTTCTTAACAGATTCCGTCACGGCGGATTCTGTTTTGGAGTCATATAACCTGACGTTTGAATGCGTCGACGTTGACAATTACGAGGCCGCCGCCGCAATGCTTAATTCCGGTGAGATAGACGCTTTTATCGAAGAAGCTGTTGCCGACCCCGCGTTCAGTGAATACGATTTTATAAAGTCGCGTGTCTTTTTTCCCATGGTACACGATCCTGTCTCAATGACCGCAGCCGACCCGGAGCTTGCCCCTCTTATTTACGCGGTCAGCAAATATATTGAGGCCGGAGGATTTGACAGGCTTTATGAACTGTACAGAGAAGGAGATTTTGAATACTCAAAGTATAAGCTGAACAAATCGTTCACCGACAAGGAAAGAGCGTATGCGGACGATTTGATCAATCGGGGGGCGGCGGTGACAGTCGCATACGAACACGACAATTATCCCGTCAGCTTCTATAACGAAAAAGACGGCGAGTTTGAAGGTATCGCCGTGGATGTCCTGGCCGAAATAGGCAGGCTTACGGATATTCGGTTTGAGCCGGCGGCTTCAACGGACGAGACATGGGCGGAAATATTCGAAAAGCTGAATTCGGGTGAGGCCTGTATGGTACCGCAGCTGTTATCCTCCGGGTCATATAATGACAGCTTACTATGGGGCGCGTCCCCTTATGCGCACTCTCATTTCACGCTTATGTCGAAATCGGATTATCCGAATCTGGAATCTTATCAGGTTTCGCGCAGGACGGTGGGCGCATTAAGAGGCTCGGGGATAATCGACGTATTCCGTGAATTTTTCCCGGACCATGAGACGCTTGTACTTTATGATACCCGATACGACTGTTTGGACGCCTTGGAGCGCGGCGAGATCGACCTTTTGATGGCATCTGAGTATATGCTGCTCATGCAGATCAACTATCGTGAAAAAACAGGCTTTAAGATCAATTTGAAATTAGACTCGCCGCTTGATTCCCGATTCGGCTTTGCCGGCGGCGAGGAAGTCTTATGCTCCGTTATCGATAAAGCTCAGCAATATGTGAACACCGGACTTATAGAAATGAATTGGACGAGCCGCAGCTTCGATTACACCAAGAGGCTCGCGGAAGAAAGCGCGCGTTACCTGACGATCTTCCTAATAATCATGTTCTTCGTTTTGGCGGCGACTGTGTTCATGCTCCTGAAAAACATAAAACTCAGCAAAAAATTGAGGGAAATAGCCAATTACGACGCGTTGACCGGTATTTACACCAGACGCTTTTTTACGGAACTCGCTTCTTTCCAGATAGCGAGATCCGTCAGGACCGGCGTCGATTGTTTTATTATTATTTTCGACTTGGATCATTTTAAATCGGTAAACGACACTCACGGGCATCAGGCAGGCGATGAAGTGCTGCGGGAAATGGCAAAAAGAGTGAAGAAAACGATTCGCCCCTATGATATTCTCGGACGATACGGCGGGGAAGAATTTATTATTCTGATGACCGATGTAAGAGATATCAATAAGGATAACGCGATATTCGCCGTTGAACGCATCCGGCAGGAAATATGCAAAACGCCGGTAGACTTTGAAAAAATAAAGATACCGATATCCGCGAGTTTCGGAATCTCCTATGCGGCGCCCATGTTCGATTTGCCTACCGCGACAAAACACGCTGACAAGGCGCTTTACACAGCGAAAGAAACGGGCCGGAATAAAGTCGTTTTCAGTGAAGCGGACAATAAAAGCGAACAGGCGGATCGGTGACCGGTAGATCCGGCAATGATCCGCCTGCGCTCGTTTCGGTCACAGGCTTTCAAAATTGTATCTGTTACGTCCCGTTTGCTTGGATTTATAAAGCATGTCGTCCGCTTTTTTAACATAATCATCCGAACTCTGCATATGATTTACGGTTCCGAGCGTTGCCCCGACGGATACGGTGACGCAGCTCGCCGCCGTACTTTTTTTATGCGGCAGGTTCAGCTCCATGACGTTTTCGAGCAGCTTGTTCGCGATCATGCGCGTGCCGTTCTCATCGGTATTCGGCAGGACTACGACAAATTCCTCGCCGCCGTAACGAGCGATAAAATCGTCAGCTCTCGTAATGCTTTTCGAAAGCGCTTCCGCGATTTTTCTCAGGCAGTTGTCTCCCGCGCTGTGACCGTATGTATCGTTGTATTGCTTAAAGAAGTCTATATCGATCATCAAGAGGCTGAGCGTACCGCCCATGCGGGATAATGAAGCGATGAGCCGCTTTGTGCTCTCGTCAAAAAACCTCCTGTTGTATATACCCGTAAGAGCGTCATAATACGCTTTGTCGATCATCTTTACTATGGGAGATGAAATTCGCCTCGCTGCAAACGATATGATCAAGGTGCCGAGCAGCAGTATGCCGGCGGTTATCAGGCCTCCGGTCATAATAAAAGCCCATACCGTATTGGTTTTTTCGGTCAGAAACTGCCCTGCGAACAGCATGCCCCGGATTTCTCCGATTCCGTCTCTGAGCGGGATATATTTTGTCAGCATATTGCGGTTCAACAGGGAAAACTGTCCGGTCACGTCACCGCCGGCCATGACCGAGCGGCCGACCGACTCCGGAGCCGTCATACCAACTGCGCGCGTGCCGTCGGAGTTGAGCAGGGTTGTGGCAACGCGGACATTATCAATGTATACCGTATGTTCGCAGCCTGAAATGTCTTTCAGTTTGTCGACAAATACTTCTGTGTCAAGACGGAAGCCCACGACGACGACGCCGAGCATCTTATCGTCTTCGTTAAATATCGGTGTTCCGGTATTGGCCGAAATCCTGACGGTATCTCCTTCCCCGCGCTCCACCGCCGTACAGATCGTCCCCGAAAGCGCCGTCTTAACGCTGAGCATTTCAGACAGGTCCTCGCCGTTTATCTTCCTGGAGTCTGTGCGCACGAGAGTTATTCCGTTAATATCGGTAACGATACACAGATCCGCGCCGGTTTCCGAATACAGTCTCATCGCCCGGTTCATAAGGACGTCCGGGCCGTCGTTCTCAATGGAGCTTATGAGTTTGGCGTCATGTGCAAAATACAGCGCCGTGATATATGATTCGTCTTCCAATGTTTTGATCTCGTTCATCATCTCCTGAACGGCCTCGTCCAATTTATCCTCAATACTCGAGTTGACATAATTTGAGAATTGTATTATGTCGGAGGCAAGAATTGCCGCCGCCACAACAACAGCCGTAATGATCATCGGTATCAGGATCCTTGCTCTGACAGACATGAATACGCTGACCTCCCTGAGATGTTTTCCGGCGGAGAAGCATTGCCGGTTATAAATCACGGATATTTTACACCGGACGGCCGAATCGGGCAATATTTTTTGAATAATATCGTCATCCGTACAATTCGTTTGAATCCATAAGCCGTATGACGACGTCAAAGGTTTCGCCGTTTCTGAAAATCGTCAGCACCATCTCGTCTCCGACAAAGAGCTCGTCTTTTATATCGTTTACCTCTTCTGTCGTTGTTACCTGAACGCCGTTTACGGCGGTTATGATATCGCCCGGGCGTATGCCCTTGAAATACGCATCCGACACGCGGACAACGGAATCTACATAGAGGCCGTCCGGCAGGGAATAATAAACCGAGGCTGAGGCAGGTATGGTCCCTATGGTGACGCCTATACTCGGACGCCCGGCTATAAAGCCGTTTTTGATAAGCTCATCCGCCACGAGTTTCACGGTCGCGGTGGGAATGGCAAAGCCGATCCCCTCAATGCTCGAGTAGTATGAAATCATTTTCATGTTGGTGATCCCGATCACCTGCCCGTACATATTTATGAGCGGTCCGCCGGAATTTCCCTCGTTTATGGCGGCGTTGGTCTGCAGGAGAGTCATCGTAGCGCCGTTATGAGTCACATCCCTGTTGATGGCCGAAACTATGCCGTCAGTCATCGTTCCGCGGAGGTTTTGCCCCAGCGGGTTGCCGATAGCGACGACTCCGTCGCCGACTTCAAGATCGTCGGAATCGCCGAATTCGGCGCACGGCAAACCTGTTTCGTCGATCTTGAGCACAGCGAGATCGCTGCGGGTATCAAGCCCGACCAGCTTTGCTTCAAATTCCCGGTCATCCTCGAGCGTTATCGTAACTGAGTTTGTTCCCTCAAGTATATGCGCGTTGGTCAAAATATACCCGTCCGCTGTCATTATTATGCCGCTTCCCCAATAATACCTTGAATCCGATACCCCGGCGGTGACCGCGACTACGACGCAGCTGCATTTCTTGTAAATATCGCTGTAACTCAATTTGTCACCGAAAGGAGCGGGCGTGAGCGTCAAAACGGCGTCGCCTCCCGGTTCGGTTTTCGGAATGCCGGTGGTCCCTGAAGTCCGCTCCCCGTAATACTCCTCAAAAAATTCGCGGTAGTTGCCCTCCCGCTCGCCGGGTGAGTAAGGATTGTACGGACGTTGTATCGACGGGAAGCGGAAATCGCCGCCGTATATCGGGTCGGCTCCCGGCTTCATAAAAACCAGCGCCGAAGCGATAATGAGGACGAGAACGCTGGCGGTTATGGTCACCGCTTTCATCGCCGTATGTTTTTTCGCGGGCCGGTATTCGGGCGGCCGGTACGGGGAGTACCGGAAATAAGGCGACTCGGCATTGTCTCCGGCGGAGTTTTCGCCGGCGCCTCTGCCGAAGTTCCCGTTGTTGAAATCGTTGTTTTCCATAAAACTGCCCCCTTGAGATTGATAGGTTGTTTTCCGGAGCGGAAAATGAAAAAACCGCCGCGCCGGACCGGTCGCGAGAGCACAGAGATCTATTGCTTCACCGCGGGTCTTAAAGTCAGCGTAAAGATAAATTCGGTAGTGCCGTGCCCGGCCGTAACGAAAATATCTTCCTCGTGTTTGTCCAATATGGCCTTAACTATATACAGGCCGAGACCGACGCCGTCCCTGTCTTTTGAGCGTGAGCGGTCTGTTTTGTGGAACCGGTCAAATATCAGCGGAAGCTCGTTTTCCGGAATGGTTTCCCCGTGGTTTTTGACGGAAACGTATGCTTTCGGACCCTGCTTCCTCAAAGACAGTCCCAATTCCGAGTTCTCCTCGGAGAACTTGATGGCATTGTCGAGTATGTTAAAAATGACTTGGGTTATCGAGTCGGCGTCTCCCGAAACGATTATTTCCTCTTCGGGAAGCCGCGCGTCTACGGTGAGTTTTTTTGCGGTTATCTTGCTCTCAAAAGTGAGCAGTGTGCGCCTTAACAATTCGGATATGTCAAAACCGGTCTTTTTAAGTTCTTTTACGTCCCCGGAACGAATCTTTGTCATATCCAACATCCGGCGGACGAGGCGGGAAAGCCGCGTCGTTTCCTCCGCTATCACGGCAAGATATTTTTCTCTGTTCTCAGGCGGTATGGTGCCGTCCAAGATTCCGTTGGCGAAGCCCGAGATCGTGGTCATGGGCGTTTTTAATTCGTGAGACACATTTTCGATAAACTCATTTCTGAGTTCCTCGGATTTTTCCAAAGACTGCGCCATTGCGTTGAACGCTTCCGTCAGTTCAAAGATCTCCTTGTTACGGGTATCCGTTTTAACGCGCACCGAATAATCTCCCCGGCCGAAACGCACGGCGGCGGCGGCGGTTTCATTTAGCGGTTTGGCGGTATGCCGGGAAGTGAAATATGACAGTATGAGAGCAATGAGCAAAACGGATACGGCGACGACGAGAAATAAATTCATGAATTCCCGCCACGCCATTGAGATTCGGGCGTTTTCCGACGATACGAAAACATAGCCCGCCGGCGTATTATCGGCCGATTGCAAAACAGGCATGACTGCAACGTAGTGGATGCCGGAAAAAAATCCTTCCAGATCCGTCAAAGCCTCAATGCCGTGGCGGTCATGAAGCACTGCCATGACTCCGTCGCCTAAATATTTACCCATGTGAGGACAAGCGATCTCCATATCCGAGCAAGATATGACACAGCCGTCGAAATCGGTGATGAATATCAGATTGCCCGTCGTTCGGGCTATGGTGCTCAGCGACATTCGCAACTCCCAGCCGTCCAATTCTCCGGACAGACTGAAGGCGGCGGCGGTCCTGACCACTTCGCCGGCGTTCGCGTATATGCCGGCGCGCCTTTCGCTCACCATGAAGTTGCGACCGAGAAAAACAAAAACGGTTCCCAAAATAAAAAAGCTGATAAGCACCATGCCCGCTGTGGCCGTGAAGTTCTTGAAGTATGTGCTTCTCATTTTGTCCCCTCAAAGCAAAAGACAGTCATACGCCGCTTTGCCGCCCCGCGAGTTCGAATTTGTATCCCACGCCCCAAACGGTCTTGAGCGACCATTTTTCGGATATCCCTTCAAGTTTCTCCCTGAGACGTTTTATGTGTACGTCAACGGTTCTTGAGTCGCCGAAATAGTCAAATCCCCATACCTCGTCCAAGAGCTGGTTTCTTGTGTATACCCTGTTCGGGGACGAGGCCAAATGGAAAAGCAGTTCCATTTCTTTCGGCGGCGCATCCACTCTCCTGCCGTCAACGATAAGATCATAGGAGTCCAAATCGATGATCAGCTTGTCAAATCCCAGCCTTTTCGACCCGTTTTTTTCCTCGCTCTCGGATCGGCGCATGACGGCGTGTATACGGGCGAGCAGTTCTCTCACCTCGAAGGGTTTGACCACATAATCGTCAGCTCCCGTCTCGAGACCCGAAACCTTGTCGTCGGTCTCGCCTTTCGCCGTGAGCATTATTACGGGTGTTTTTGAGAACTCACGTATTTCGCGGCATACCCTGCGGCCGTCTTTTACGGGAAGCATGATATCAAGAATGATGAGATCGGGGGCGAGTTCGGACGCCATACTGACCCCGGTGCCTCCGTCCGCGGCGATGTATACGGTAAAGCCGTCCTTTTCCAAATAGAGCCTCAAGAGTTCGGCGATATTGACGTCGTCTTCGATCACCAGGGCTTTTCCGGGCATGCGCGTCGCTCCTTTATCGTCAGATCGTCCGCTTGAGCGCGGCCGGGTCTTTATTATATAACCGAGGCGCGGGATAAAGGTTAACAAAGTGTTAATACCGCTTATGATTAAAGTATATCACATGAAAAATGATTAGTCCTTGCTTTTTTTTGTGTTTTCAGCTTTAATAATCTTAAAATAACGACCGGAGCCGCGCGTTAACAAAGGTCCTCGGCGAAAGGAGAAAAACGGCGCAGTGAGCGAAGCCGGCGAATTTCATATTTATTTTACTCAGCCCCGCGGCCGGCGGGGATCGCGCGAGGCGCTTTATGAAGCGCTCGCTTTTTATACCGGCCGCGCCTTTACCGAACCTGAAATACAGAAAGAAAAAGAGGGGAAACCTTTTTTTTCGGACCCTTTTTTGCCGCAATTTTCGATAACGCACAGCGGAGACTATTGGATGTGCGTATTCGGAGAACAAAGGGTTGGGATCGATCTGCAAATACACAGGGCCTGCAGGACCGGGGCGATCTCAAAACGGTTTTTCGCGCCGGAGGAACGCCTTATGTCGGAGAAATCCGGATACCGGGATTTTTTTCCGATATGGGCGGCTAAGGAGAGTTATATCAAATACACCGGCAGAGGGCTCAGCGAAAAGCTTTCGGGCTTCAGCGTTGTCAATTCGGGCGTTATAAGCGGAGAGGGCTTGGATCTCGACATAAGACCGCTGCGGTTTTTGCCCGGATACAGCTTATGCGTTTGCTCCGAAAAAACGGATCGCGTCTTTTTTACGGATATTGCCGCGCTGAAACCCCGTGCGGGAGGTGAATGAAAAGGATATGGAATTCTGCGTGCCTTGTTTATTCGGTCTTGAGGGACCGACGGCAGATCAATTGCGCCGGCTCGGGTCGGACAATGTGCGCGCCTCAAACGGAGCGGTCAGGTTTTCCGGAGACGGGACAGATATGGCGAGGGCAAATATTTCACTGCGCTGCGGCGAGCGGGTCTTGATCGAACTCGGGAGCTTTGAGGTACTGAGCTTCGATGATCTGTTCGAAGCTGTCCTGCGTCTGCCGTGGGAAGATTTCATACCGCGAAACGGGAGCTTCCCGGTGAAAGGACACAGTCTCAATTCCAAGCTTTTTTCCGTGCCCGCCTGTCAAAGCATCATAAAAAAAGCGGTCGCGGAAAGACTTAAAAAAACATACAAGCTCTCTGTCTTCCCGGAGGACGGCGCTCTTTTCCGCATTCAATTCATGATCATGAAGGACACGGCGACCCTGTATCTCGACACGAGCGGAGCGGGTCTGCACAAGCGCGGTTACAGGCCGGCTCACGTTAATGCGCCGCTTCGGGAGACGCTTGCCGCGGCATTGGTCTCTTTCGCGAAATACCGCGGCAAGGGCAGTTTCGCCGACCCCTTCTGCGGCAGCGGGACTATCGCGATCGAAGCCGCCTTGGCGGCCTTGAACCGTGCGCCGGGGATAAACAGGAGCTTTTCGGCGGAGGATTGGGGATGCTTTGAAAAGAGGATATGGTCCGACGTCCGCGAAGAGGCCGCAGCCGCGGAATACAGCGGGAGCTATGAGATATCAGC
>Ga0082212_10003966_pt1 | contig 20761 bp, 18 predicted proteins | sample TergutNt197P3_FD_71548 | JGI IMG/M metagenome (GOLD analysis project Ga0082212, IMG submission 71548) | Neocapritermes taracua P3 segment gut microbial communities from Petit-Saut dam, French Guiana - Nt197 P3 | ecosystem: Host-associated > Arthropoda: Insects > Digestive system > Gut ... | reverse complement strand
GTGCCGACCACATCATTGCGTTTGAAACCACCGAAGCCTTGCGTAATCTGCCATATCTAAAAGTCGGTGGGGGTTTCTTTGTAAGCGAGGAGACGATCAAACCGCTGTCGGTTTTGGCGGGCAATGCTTCCATGCCTGAAGAAGCTGCGAGCACCTTGTTAGCGGCGAACGCACGCTTAGTTCCCGCAGTGCAATTGGCCGAACAGCTAGGCAACTCAAAGTGCAGTAACGTCGTCTTACTTGGAGTTTTGGCTAAGGAACTCGGTTTTACGGCTGCGGTTTGGGAAGAACAAATAGCGCTGCGGCTCCCGTCGGGACTTGTCCGGGTCAACATTTCGGCTTTCCGCGCCGGATTCAACTACTTTTGAGTACCGCTGGTTGAATGCTGCAACTGCGTGCAGCAAAGGCTCAGTTCTTGCTGAACGTCTTATTGTCGTAGATTCTGCGAGCGAGAGCCGCAGAATGACGAAAAAGGAGGTCTCATAGAAACCCACAAGTCATCCTGCACTTCAGTTGCAGGATCCATAACCTGAATGCTGCAACTGCATGCAGCACAGGAGCACCCCCCCCCATAACCCGTGGGTTATCAAAACGCTTAGTCGAGTTCGTAGATTTCGTTAGGTGCGACGAGCTGATAGCCAGCTAGGGTAAGTCGTTCTTCGACTTCGTCGCCGGAAACCTTTAGGACATCGATGGCGTAGCCATTGTTAGCCGAGTAACAGTAGCCGTATTCGATATTGACATCTTCGCTGTCCAAGAACTCTAGGAGGTCGGCCAGGCAGCCCTTGTGGTCTGGGATGCGAACTGCTAGCACCGGCGTGATTTTGGCGCGGAAACCTGCATCGCGCAATGCCTGCGTAGCGAAGTTTGGCCGGTCACAGAAGATGCGGGCAATGCCAAAGTCGGCGGTGTCTGCCAGAAAGAGGGCGTGCATGTTGATTCCGGCGTTTGCAATAGCGCGGCAGGCGTTGGCAAGGTGACCCTTTTTGTTTTCAATAAAAACAGTCAACTGCGAAATCATGACTGTCTCCCTTCACGTTCATCGATGATGCGTCGGGCTTTGCCTTCGGACCGCTCGATAGTTTTCGGTTCAACGATTTTTACATCGACGGCAACTTGCAGCGAACTGCGTAGCTCTCCAGCTATTGCACGCCGCAAGGACTCCAAGGCACGGATTTCATCGAAGGGGAAGTCGGCCACAGTTTCTACCCGAAGTTCAATGCGGTCGAGGTGGTTGGCCGTGGTAAGGACGATCTGATACTGAGCGGTGATTTCAGCGAATCCAGTGATGACCTCCTCAATCTGGGAGGGGAATACGTTGACGCCGCGGATGATGAGCATGTCATCGGTACGTCCCGTGATGCGGTCAATACGGCGAAACGTCCGTCCGCAATCGCACATGAGGGGAAGTATCCGAGTTATATCATGGGTACGATAGCGAATCAGCGGTGAACACTGCTTCGTCAAGGTGGTGAAAACCGCTTCGCCCCATTCACCGTCAGCTACTGGTTCGCCAGTGTTGGGGTCGATGATTTCTACGATGAAATGGTCTTCGTTGACGTGCAACCCCTGCTGCTGGGCACATTCACAGGCCACGCCCGGCCCCATAACTTCAGAAAGCCCGTAGATGTCGTGTACCTTAACTCCGAGTTTTTCCTCGATTTCACGGCGCATACCTTCCGAACAGGGTTCTGCGCCTAGTAATGCGGCGCAGAGGTTGAACTGACTTGGTGGATCGTACCCGTCTTCAATCGCTACCTCGGCAATGTGTAAGGCATATGACGGCGTGCAGCACAGGATGTCGGTTCCAAAATCGTTTAAGAATTGGATTTGACGTCTGGTGTTGCCCGATGACATCGGAATGACTGTGCAACCCAGCGCCTCTCCACCCTGATGCGCACCCAATCCGCCGGTGAAAAGTCCGTAGCCGTACGATACTTGGACAATGCTGCTTTTTGTTGCACCTGCCGCAACTAAGAAACGGCCAAAGCAATCGCCCCAATTTTCCAGGTCTTGTTTGGTGTACCCGACGACCACAGCTCGACCAGTGGTTCCCGATGATGCGTGGATGCGAACCACCTCATCTTGGCTAACTGCGAACATTTTAAAGGGATAGGCCTCACGCATGTCCTGTTTGTGCGTGAAAGGCAGTTTAGTGATGTCTGCCAGAGCGGTTATGTCAGCAGGAGTTACTCCTGCTGCGTCGAAACTGTGCTTGTAGAACGGGATGTGCGTATATACGTAATTCGCTAACTCCTGCAAGCGTTCAAGTTGTAAGGCTTGCAATCGCTGCGTCGGCATCGTCTCGACTTCGGGTTGGTAATACACACGTCCTCCACTGAAAAATAAATAGCGTGCATATTGTACTCAAACCCTAGCCAGCAGAGTTGTTTGTTTGATACGCAGATTCAGCGCCCGAACGTGAACTCCTCGAAGTGGAAACCGACTACGTTTAGCTCGCTTGCCTTCAGGTCTTTTCGTAAGGCTTCTCGCATGATTTTGGGGCCGCAGAAGTAGACATCGACTCGGCTGTTAGGTTCGAGAGCCCGAACGATCTGCTGCGCACTCAGGCGAGGTGAAGTTGCGGTGTCGATCAAGTGAACCTGAACATTGTTAATTGGCGCAGCTAGTTCGTCGAGGTAGGCGCCCTGTTCGGATTTGTAACTGTAGAAAAAGTCAACCTTGAAGCCCTCGGGTACCCCAGCTTGGATGAAGGCGCGGAACGGTGTTATCCCAATTCCAGCGGCAATCCAGATTTGGCGCGGTGTGCCGGAAGTGTAGTCGAACCGGCCGTGCGCTTTCGCGGCGACCAGGCGAGCGCCCACTTTCAACGTACTCCCCAGCTTGGACGTGTGGTCTCCCAAAGCGCGGATTGCGAACTGGAGTGTTTGCCCATTTCCGGCGGCGGCAATGGTGAACGGGTGTGAGGTAAATCGGACATCTGGGAATTTCACGAAGGTGAACTGTCCTGGTCGATAGCTCAGCGGGCGTGAGGATGTCGCGGCGGTGATCTCTAGGTTGCCCTGCCCAACCTGTCGCAGCTCGGTGATTTGGTAAGCGTGTCGGAACCCGAGGAGTTCGTATAGAAATATCGTATACACCGCAGCTGCTACGCCTACCAGATTCACCAGGTCAAGCCACAAGCTGAACGGGTTCACTCCCCAAGGGTTGTAGGTTGAAGACCCGTAGTAGTGAATCAGCCCAATGGTGTACGCGATCGCCATCAGCATGTGGACGAGCTTCCACACCTCGTATTTCAGCTTTACCGCAAACAGGGCAATCAGCACCAATGCCGCGAACAGCAACATGCTGGCCACTCCCCACGGCCCCAGCCCATGGCCGAGCTCTAAGCCGCGTCCTTGTCCAAACCCTGACCCTCGACCTGAACCGATTCCGCGGGGATTAACCCCACCATGCGTTGCGAAATGGAGAACGACTAGGCAAACCGAGACCACTCCCAGCCATTTATGTACGACATATGCCTTATCCAAACCAGAAAAGAACTGGTCTAGCACTCGGGCGCGCGTCGCTGTGAAAAACATCATTGCGAAGCCGGTTAAGGCCAAACCTCCGATCAGTTGTGAGACTTGACCGGTCACACCAACCGGGGTTTGCGGGCTAGAAAGCGCCCAACACACACAAGTGAGTATTCCTGTTCCACAGATCGCTGCTATGCCTTTTTTCAACGTCGCCTCCTGGAAAAACTATACCGCCGGATCGCTCTTGTAGCTTGAGGGCTAGCGCAGGTTCGTTTTAATACGGAAGAGAGTTGGACATGAATCTAAGGCCAAAAATCAGACGCGATCAATCAAACGAATACTAGTGTAAGTGGATAGCAGACTATTTTGGGGTACAATAATGCGGTGAGGTTTTACCCGTCGGCTTTTGAACACGGTGTTGCTCGTATTGACTCGCTGCACGTCATAAACAACGCCCGCACGATCATTGAGCTACGAGAAGACCCACTGAAACTTTTATATATAGGTTTCGACACAGTGGGTCGCCCGCTTGAAGTAATCGTTGATCATCCGCTGTGGGAGGGTGAGGAAGCGGTATGTATCCATTCTGACAACTTGACACCCGCATGGCACAAATACCTATGAAGAAGATGATGAAAATGACAACTGATGAGTTCACGCCACAGGAGATAGCGCTTTACGAAGCCGATGCCGCTGAAGCGCGCCGCGGATACAGCGTTGAGTATCTGGATTCGCTACCCAAACGACGCTTACGTGGTCGCCCACTTGAAGTAGGAGACAAAGCTTCAGTTATGATTCGTTTCAGGATGGATCCTGACCGGCTAGCCCAACTTGATGAAGCATCACGAACAGAAAACAAGACACGCTCTCAGTTCATTCGTGACGCTATCGATATGGCGCTTGTTGGCTAGAGCCTGGTCATACAGCACTATATGAATCCTCAGTCGACGTGGGTTACCAAGTTACCGACTGAGCAAGCCTTCGAGTATTTACCAGACCCGATATGATCGGCTTCATGCACGCGATCAAGCCTTACCCGATTTCTGGAATGCGTTCGGTTCCAGCTAGCATCCCACGCCCGTCCTATGTCGGTGATCTACGTCCAGAGCGATATGAGGGTTCAGATGTGCAGAGCGCGGAAGTGATTGAACAGATGCGTTTTGCTGGCCAGATTGCGGCACGCGCTATGACCGAAGCGGGGAAAGTTGTGGCTCCTGGGGTAACTACGGATGCGATAGATGCCCTCGTCCACGAGTATTTGTGTGATCACGGCGCTTATCCAGCAACGCTGGATTACCGTGGTTTCCCCAAATCGTGTTGCACGTCAGTGAATGAAGTGATTTGTCACGGCATTCCCGATGCGCGGCCGCTGCAAGATGGCGATATTGTGAAGATCGACGTCACGTCGTATATCAATGGAGTTCATGGCGACACCTGTGCGACATTTATGGTTGGGGAGGTTGACGAAGCCTCACAGCTATTGTCACAGCGTACGCATGAGGCACTGATGCGGGGAATCAAGGCGGTCAAACCAGGGCGGGAGATTTCGGTCATCGGACGGGTCATCGAGGCATTCGCAAAGCGTTTCGATTACGGAGTGGTGCGCGAATACACCGGACATGGCGTTCATACTGCTTTCCACTCCGGCCTGGTGATTCCGCATTACGACGAGCCCGAGCAACAAACCCTCATTGAGGTCGGAATGACCTTCACCATCGAACCTATGCTGACCTTGGGCGATGCCAGCAATCGAGTTTGGAAGGACGGCTGGACTGTGGTGACCCGAGACGGTTCCCGCTGCGCCCAGTTTGAACACACCTTGGTCGTCACCGACGACGGTGCCGAAATCCTTACTCTTGTGTGAGTGGTTCTACAGAGCGGCGAATCCGGCGCTACTCAACTAGCACGAGCGGAGCGGTAGTTTACTTGGCTCGCTCCGTAATCCAGGCAAGTACATCGGTGTCGATGCCGGTGTAGTCGGTGAACATCGTGCCGTTGATCGAAATTGTGGGGGTACCTGTTATGCCGTCCTTGAAGCTGGCGGCACTCATGCCATCAACGAAACCCTTGGTGAGTTTATCGTTGTAGCACTGGTCAAAGGCATCCTGCTTATCTTCCGGCAGCCCCGCGACCTGCGGCAGCGTTAACAGGGTTGCATCCGTGTAGCCCTCCGCGCCGGCGTAGTAGGTGAAGATCGCTTGGTGATACTTCTGGTAGACCTCGTTACCTCCCACATGGGCGGCACAAGTCGCGCCGATAGCTGCCTTTGTGGAGTCCGAGCCACTGCCGTAATAGTAATCTAGGCCGGTTACGGTATGAAGTTGAAGATTGATGTCGCCACTGTTGGCTAACCGGAACAATTCCGTCCCAATCGCTTTCTCCAAATCAGCACAGCCCGAGCATTGGTAGTCGAAGTACAACCCGACGTTCGGTGCCGCAGCTTTGGCCATGCCTGGAGCTATCTGCATCGCGGTGCGTTCTTCATTAGCATCAGCGGGGGTTACCGAGTTCATCAACTCGTTTTTCTGCATTTGACCGATGACGACGAAAATAAAGACGACTACCAGTACCACGCCCAGCAATATCGCTGTACCAACCACAATGCGTCTGATGCGAGCAGCTTTAGCTCTGGCTTCCTCGGACTGCTTCCGCAACCGTTCCTTATGGGTTTGGGTAGTAATCGGGGTCTTCTTTATTTTTTTCGCCATTTGTATTCCTATTTCGTCGTATTGATCAACGCCATCAAATCTTCCGGGGAGAGATTATGCGCCAGGGCAGTGTTTAGCTCTTTCCCGTTAACCAAGACTGTCGGGGTGGTATCGAACCCATCTTTGTGGGCGGTTTCATTAACAAGGCGCACGAACCCGTGCGTTTGCTTGGTGTCGTAACATTTCTGAAAATCGGTCAGCGCCAGTCCGCTGATTCCCGCCTGAATCGGCAGCGTCTCCCGCAGATATGGAGCATAGTCAGCGGCGCTGTGCATCGTCGCCATGCCTGCATACACCCCTTGGTGGTATTTAAGATAGGCTCCGGCAAAGTCTGCACAGGCCGCGCCGACCGCGCTATCGGTCGAAAGCGAATTTTTCCAGCTAGCATCCATGAAAGTTCGGGTGCGGATTACCAGTTGAATCTGGTTTGAGGCTGCCAGCGCTGCGAATGACTGTCCAGCATCTCTTTCAAGCTGTTCACAGTGACCACATTGATAGTCTGAGAAAATTTCGACGAGGGGTACACCACTGGCGTGGTTAACAGCGATGCCATTATTGGTGGCGCTCGCATTCGGGGGGATGCCAGGATTAGTCGTTGCGGCACCGCTGGGATTAGCTGTAGGCACCGGCGGCAATGATTGTTGGTAGGCCAGTAATATACTCGCTGTGCCGCCTATTAAAGCTAAGACGATGACAATGACGACGGCAGTTCGCAGCCGCTTCTTGCGCTTAATTTCGGCTTGTTTGCGTTCATGAAGCCGTTGCCTCGCGTTAGTCATCTGCTACTTCTTCTTCTAGTTCGACAGGTTCAATAGGGTCAACAAAGAGGAACTGGTCAAGAGCCAGCTTTGATTTGGGTTTCCACATCGCCCATACTCCGCACGCCAGCAGTCCGACATCGCGCAGCGTATCCTCTAAATACGTAGTCTCGGACGCGTCAACTTCAGCGCCGGAGCCGAAACAGCCGCAATCGATCGAAATGCCTCTGACCCAGACCGAGATAATCCCGATGATGAATGCCACCATGAGAGCCGTCCCAGCTAGGGCAGCTAGCCTGGTGAAGGTACCGGTGATCAGGAGCAGGCCAATCGTTATCTCTATGATCGGTAAAGCAATTCCGGCAAGAGTAGTTAGCTCAAATGGCAGAATCTGGAACCGTCGTACTGCCAGAATCGACGCATCGAAATTTCCAACTTTTTGGATGCCAGCATAGAAGAGTACTCCACCTAAAATGAGCCGTGCCAACAAGGTAATCCAGGGCTGAAGCTGGTCAAACTCGAATTTAGGCACCCAAAGAGTATACCTAGCCATTGCCAGCTTCGGTGATTTATGAACGCTACGGCCAGAACTGGGTTCTTTTTTCAAGGTAGTATCGAACTAACATGAAAACACATAGAGAAATCGTCGATTCGCTTAGCGCCCGTTGGCCAGAGCATCAGGTTGCAAAAGGCTTAGAACGAATTTCAGCGCTCACCGAACTGCTGGGCTCGCCACAGCAGGGGTATCCCGTCATTCAAATCGCTGGAACCAATGGCAAAGGGTCAACGGCCATCATGATCGATTCGATCTTGCGAGCATGCGGGCTGCGGGTCGGGCGATTCACAAGTCCCCACTTGGAGAAAATAAACGAGCGCATTCATATCGATGGTGAACCCATAACCGATGAAGCGTTCGATGCCCTGGTTGCTGACGTGATGCCGCTGGTCGAAATGGCAGAGGCTAAGTGCGGCGACGGCACGTTACTGACCTTCTATGAAGTGATGGTTGGCCTGGGTTTTGAGGCATTTGCGCAAGCTGGTGTCGATGTAGCAGTCATTGAGGTGGGAATGGGTGGAGCCTGGGATGCCACCAACGTAGCTGATGCACAAGTTGCCGTTATCTGCCCTATAGCTTTCGACCACACCCACTTACTAGGCTCAACGCTTGCTGAAATCGCAGGTGAAAAAGCTGGAATCATCAAAGCAGGTGCTCGGGCAGTTTTCGCCCAGCAGCATCCAGAGGCTGCCAAGGTATTGCTAGGTAGAGCGGCGCAGTGCGGAGTGAAAGCCGTACTGGAAGGCATAGATTTCAAGTTGATGAAACGCCTACCTGCTGCCGGAGGTCAACTCATCAGCATTGACTCCATATCAGGGGCGATGAATGACTTATTCCTGCCGCTATTCGGGGAACATATGGCCAACAATGCAGCCTTGGCCACCGCAGCCGTTGCAGAGTTTCTAGGGGGACGCCCGCTTGCCGACGAAGTAGTCGCCGAAGGACTGCTGCAAGCTAAGATTCCGGCTCGCCTTGAAGTCGTCCGCCGCTCTCCGACGATTGTGTTGGACACCTGCCATAATCCGCACGGCGCCCTAGCCACGATGGGCGGAATGGCTGAAGCATTTGCTTTCACCCAGCTGATTGGAATAGTTGCAATGATGCGCGACAAAGATGTCGACGCGGTTCTTGAGATTTTTTCAGATCAAATGGCGGAAGTGGTGGTTACTGGAATGAAATCGACCAATCGTGCATTGACTCCCGAGGAGTTGAGTGAAAAAGCCCAGGCGTATTTTGATTCAGACCGGATTCACGCAACCGCTGACATGGAAGCTGCCATCGATGAGGCGGTACGGTTGGCTGATGCTGCCGGTGTTGGAGCAGGCATCCTAATCGCGGGTTCGGTCTATGCTGCGGGTGAGGCGAGAACGCTATTGGGCGCAAGGGAGGATGATGACCAGGCAAGAATTCCAGAACAACCTTGGTGATCAAACTAATGCACCAACTCCTACTGCGCCGCAACCTCCCCAAGGTGTTCGGTCGGCTCATTACCCGTATCAGGATGTAGGAGAGCTATACCCGCAAGATCGGGTTCTGACTGAGCCACAGTTTCAACCTGGCTACTATCAGCCGGTACCACCACCGCCGCTCTACTACCAGCCGCAGCCGCCACTATCGCCTGGTCAATATCAGCAAGTTCCACCTAGCTACCCAGCTGTCCCAGTGGGGCGACCAGCGCCAGTTCTACCCGGGTACCCTTCCGCTACCGGAGAGCCACACCCTGGCGCGGCATACCCTCTTGCGTACTACCGGTTGCCAGAAACGACTCCCAGTCCGCTTCCCGAACAGCCAAGAGAATATTTCAACTTCTACCGAGCACCTGCATTTCGCGCCTGGAAACCGGCTGTGAGCCTGGCTTCAGTGGTAGTTGGCGGATTTTTGATAATGCTGATTGTCCTTCTTATTGCGATCGCTGCACTAGGGCTTGATTGGCTCAAATTCACTGAAGACTGGGAAGTCGAAGGCACGTTGGAGCTGTTCGCTGTTAACAATATTTCCATCATGGCGTGCATTCCCTTAGCTGTGGTACTGCATCGGTTTTTGTTCGGACAACAAGTGGCATATCTGTTCTCGATAACCGGAAAGTTTCGCTGGGGTCTGTTTGGACGTTTCTTGTTGATCATAATTCCCTTTGAGCTGGCAATCATTGGCTACGAGTTATTTACGGAAGGACCAGATGATCTGGTATGGCAACCGAATGGGGTGTCCGTCATCTTGGTTATTGTCTTCACTACGCCTTTCCAAGCGGCCGCCGAAGAGATTGTGTTCAGAGGGTTAGTTTTTCGCAGTATCGGTTCGTGGTTTTCTTCGCCCTTGCTGGGGTTGGGTGTCGCTGGTCTTACCCAAGGACTGTTTTTTATGGTGTTGCATGGGGCTGGAGATATTTGGCTGAACATCTTCTATCTGACATTCGGACTACTTGCTGCCGTGCTGGTGTGGCGCACTGGCGGGTTGGAAGCCGCGATCGGGTTTCACATCATCCACAACCTAGCGGCAGAAGCCTTCATGCCTTTCTCGGATTTAGCCGACATGTTCAACCGGGAAGCAGGGGTTGGCTCTGTGGAGGTATTGGTGCCACTGGGAATATGTCTGGGAGCCGCAGCGCTGTTAGTGTGGCTAGCGAATCGGATGGGCTTGCCAGTGGCGTCATCCGCAGCAGATAAACATACGCCACATGCATATGCGGAACAGAAATTGCGCTGACGATGACATCATTATTCAAACAACTTGAGCCACTGCTGGCCAAGGTGCAACGCCCCGTGCAATACGTCGGGGGAGAGGTTAACTCGATCGTCAAAGACTTTGACTTGGCAACTGTGCGTTGGGTGCTGTGCTACCCGGACACCTATGAAGTCGGGCAATCTAATCAGGGTTTGATGATTCTGTATGAACTGCTGAATGACTACGCATCGGCTCCCGGCGCGATCTTCGCCGACTCTGATTGGCTTCTAGCTGAGCGTGCATTCTCAGCCCTTCCCGACCTCGCTGCTGGGCTGCGAGCTAGCGATATTCCGGCTTTCAGCTTGGAGAATCACCGGAGTTTGAGAGACTTTGATGTGCTAGGAGTCAGTTTTTCCACCGAACTTGGCTATACGAATCTGCTGGAACTACTCGACTTGGCAAAAATCGGACTCCACACCTGGGAGCGTTCCGATGACGACCCGCTAGTGATCGCCGGCGGACATGCGATGTTCAACCCCGAGCCGATGGCCGATTTCTTGGATGGAGTCGTACTGGGGGACGGTGAGCAAGCCGCGCTGCGAATCTCGGAAATGATACGCGAGCATAAACAAACTTACGGCGGTATCAACCGTGACCTGTTGCTGTTGAACTTGGCAAAAGCCGGTCTGATGTATGTTCCGCGTTTCTATGATGTCAGCTATACCCCGTCAGGTCAGATTGCCGCAGTGCTACCTAATCGCGCCGAGGTGCCCGTCCAGGTGAGTAAACACGTTCTTGCTGATCTCGATGCCTGGTTGTACCCCCGCCAGCCCATTGTGCCGCTGGCACAAACTGTCCATGAACGCTATAGCGTGGAAATCTTTCGTGGCTGTACACGCGGCTGCCGGTTCTGTCAGGCCGGTATGGTGACGCGTCCGGTGCGGGAACGCAGCATTCAGAAAGTCGCGGCACTGGTTGAATGCGGGCTGGCTGCGACCGGGCTTGACGAGGTGGGATTGCTGAGTCTTTCCAGCGCCGATCACAGCGAAATCACTGAGATTGCTAGGGATTTGGCCGACCGATATGGCGACACATTCGTCTCGCTTTCACTGCCGAGCACCAGAGTGGATGCGTTCAACGTCGAGCTAGCTAACGAGTTGGTGCGTAATGGCCGCCGCACTGGGCTTACCTTCGCGCCTGAAGGCGGGACAGACCGAATGCGGCAGGTCATCAACAAGATGGTTACCGAAGATGATCTGATTCGCACCATCGAGATCGCCTTCTCGCAAGGTTGGCGGCAAGTGAAGTTGTATTTCATGTGCGGACTGCCGACCGAAACCGATGACGATGTATTGGCTATCGCCGATCTAGCGTTTCGGGTCATCGAAACCGGGCGAAAAGCCGCCGGTACGCGCGATGTTGGCTGCACCTTAAACATCGGAGGATATATTCCAAAACCAATGACACCGTTTCAATGGGCGCCGCAGTGCGATTTTTCGACCATTAACGCCCGCATTCAAGCGCTCAAAGAAAGGGTGCGTTCCAATCGTCAATATGGCAGAGCGATCACGCTTCGCTATGGTGTGGGTGAACAAGCAATGGTGGAGGGGCTACTGAGTCGAGGAGACCGGCGGCTGGGAAAGGTAATCGAAGCTGTTTGGCGCGCGGGCGGACGTTTCGATGGTTGGCGGGAACATTTCTCCTACCAACGCTGGCTGGACGCACTTGCAGCAGCCGGTTTGGATTTGGACTGGTATACGACTCGGGAACGCGCCCGCGAAGAAGTACTTCCGTGGGGTCACCTTGACGTTGGACTTGATGCAGATTGGCTGTGGCAGGACTGGGAGGCGGCGCGCAGCGGCGGCGAGGTGGCTGATTGCCGCTGGGCGGGCTGTTACGACTGCGGAGTGTGTACTGGTTTGGGCGTTGAGACTCGAATTGCAGCCTTAGCTAGTTCGCCGCAGCCTCGCAATCAGGAGCAGCCATGAGGCAGGCAAAACGACTCCCCAAACAGCAGCCGCCGCCAGTCCAGCGAATCAGGTTGCGATACACGAAACAAGGCCGAGCCCGTTACGCTTCCCACCAGGATTTCGCTCGGGCGTTTGAACGGGCACTGCGGCGGGCGGACGTACCGATGGCGTACTCGTCCGGATTCACACCGCATCCGAGAATTTCATACCAGAATGCAGTTCCTACTTCGGTCATGAGTTTGGCGGAGTATCTGGAGATTGGCCTTCAGGCACCAGTTGACCCAGATACTTTGCAGGATAGCCTTAATGCAGTGCTTCCAGCCGGTTTTCAGATCACGAAGGCAGGCGTTGCAGCTAAGACACCGCTCACTGAGAGTTTGACGCATTCACTGTGGGCTATCGAATGGGAAACTGATCGGCTCGACGCGGCTGTTGCCGCCCTGATTGGGTCGGAATCAGTCGTGGTCGAACGCATGGGAAAGCGCGGGTTGGGAGAGTTCGATATTCGTCCGGCAGTAGTGGGGATTGAAGTGTGCGCCGAACTTCCTGGACTGCACGCAGTTACCATGAATACGACTCCAACGCTGCGGCCAGCCGACATTGTCAAAGGGATGCAACAAATCGAACCGACGCTTTCTGGTTCAGACTACGTAGCAGCGACACGATTGGCACAGGGAATATGGGTAACTGGAGTAGTACTTGACTCTTTAACCACGGAAATGTCTATTTGGCAAGCGGATTGACGAAATCGTTGTTTATTTGTGACATAATACCGTTTGAGAGTTGTAAGAGACTCTTGGTCAAACGCCGAAGTGACAGTTCGGTAGCTGCGATCCTTACCGCGACGAGATTTCGACCGCGGGGGAAACCGGCTATGACCTGAGAAGACTTGCCGACAGTCGCATGAGGATGCGCTGGACGGATGAACAGCGACAAATGGTGTCGCATGAAGGAGAGCAGATGCTCGACTCGGATACAGCCGCCGGGGGAGATATACCCCCTACTACTAGTACTACAAGACGACGCAGTGCATCCCGCCCTGCTGGCCCTCCGGATGCAACGCCTGTGTCCGACCAAGAACCCAAACCCGCCAGGGCGCGCCGCCGTCCAGCAACGGAAGCTACCGAAGTTACTGCACAGGAGAAACCAGCCACAACCCGACGGCGAAAAGTTGCCGCCGCTGCTGATGAACCCCAGGCGCAGGCAAGTGCCCCTGCTGGGTTAAAGTCGGAAAGCACTGCCCCAGAAGCTGCGGCAAAACCAGTCAGACGACGTCGAACTACCAAGGCCCAAGCAGCAGAAACGGTCGAGCCGCCCGCTGTAGTGGCGGCGACAGTTGAAAAGAAAACGTCGCGCCGTGCTAGAAAGGTTGCAGCAGACACGCCCCTCGAAGCTGCGGAACCAGAAACTCCACCGGTCAAGAAACGTGCCAGCAGGACGGCCAACTCCCGTAAAGCCGCCGCTGAAGCTGCGCCTGACCTCGATGCTGTCGCTGCGGCTATCACCGAGGCCGAGGCGACTGCAAAGCCCGCGAGGACACGTAGGAAAACTGCCCAGCTTGCGGCTTTCGGCCTGGTTGCCGAATCTCCAGATCAAGTGTTGGAATCTTTAGCAGCAGCGATCTCAGGTACCGCAGAGACAGTTGACGCGAGCGCTAACTCCGCCCAGTCAGAACCGTCTCAAGACGGCTCTGACCCGCATCCAAGACGACGCAGGCGTGGAGGTCGTCGTCGCCGTCGCACAGGTGCGGAGACTGAGATTGAGGCTGAGGTGGAAAAACCCGCTGAATCGCAGTCTGCGGATTCTGACGCTCATGGCACCGAGGTCAATGTCCGCCGTCGCCGTCGTCGCCGCCGTGGTGAAGATGCCACAGAAGGGGACGATGATCCGAAAGTCGTCAGTGTGCGGATACGTGACCCGAAACCAGCTACGCCCGATACGAATGAAGAAGTTGCAGGAATCGAGGGTTCTACGCGGGTCGAGGCAAAGAAACAGCGTCGTCGTGAAGGTCGTTCGTTGGGACGACGCAGGTCACTGATACTTTCCGAAAGCGAGTTCTTGGCGCGGCGCGAGTCAGTTGATCGCACGTTGTTGATTCGCCAGACTGAGACATACTCGCAGTTGGCGGTACTCGAAGATGGCATCCTGGTTGAGCATTACGTAGATCAAGTTTCCCATGCGTCGATGATCGGGAACATCTACCTTGGGAAGGTTCAGAATGTTCTGCCTTCGATGGAAGCTGCATTCATCGACATTGGGCGCGGCCGGAATGCGGTGTTGTACGCCGGTGAAGTCGATTGGGATGCCTTCGGCGAGGAAGGTGCCGAGAAGAAGATAGAACAGGTCTTTCAATCCGGCCAGAGCGTCATAGTGCAAGTCAGCAAAGACCCAGTAGGTGCAAAAGGAGCCAGGCTAACGGCGCATCTGTCCTTGCCAGGAAGATATTTGGTCTATTCACCTGGCGGACATTTGTCGGGAATTTCGCGTAAACTCCCCGAGCCAGAGCGCCGCCGTTTGAAGGAAATCCTGGACAACTTGATTGACCCACAAGCGTCGGTGATTATTCGTACGGCCGCTGAGGGCGCCGTCGAGGAAGAATTGGTGCATGACGTAAATCGTTTGAAGGCACAGTGGGAAGTCATTTCCAAGAAAGCTGAAACTGCGTCGCCGCCGAAATTGCTTTACACCGAACCAGATTTGACGGTGCGGATTGTGCGCGATCTGTTCACTGAAGATTTCAGTTCGCTGGTGGTTGACGGGTCTGGCGCGGCCAATGACGCTTGGGAGACCGTAGATGCCTATGTTGCGCATGTCGCCGGACATTTGCGGGATAGGCTGCTGCGCTGGCGGCGCGAGGAGCAAGGCGATCTTTTTGACCACTACCGGATTCAAGAGCAGGTGGCAAAGGCTTTAGAGCGTAAGGTTTTCCTGCCTTCAGGCGGATCGCTGATTATCGACCGTACTGAGGCTATGACCGTCATTGATGTAAACACCGGTAAGTTCACTGGCACTCAAGGGAATCTGGAAGCCACGGTAACCTCGAACAACTTGGAAGCTGCCGAGGAGATCGTACGGCAGTTGCGGCTGCGTGACATCGGGGGCATCGTCGTAATTGACTTCATCGATATGGTGCTGTCGAGCAACCGCGAATTGTTGCTGCGGCGCTTGGTTGAGTGTTTGAGCCGAGACCGAACCAGACATCAGGTCGCCGAAGTGACTTCACTTGGGTTGGTGCAACTGACCCGGAAGAAGATCGGCACTGGCTTAGCGGAAGCATTCACGGTCGCCTGTGAAACCTGTCACGGTAGGGGTTACCACACCCACGATGTTCCAGTTCCCGGGCTTGGTGCTCCTGACGGGGGTTACCGCGATCAAAGGCATCAAAAGAGCAAGCGACACGACGCGCGCTCAGATAAGCCCAAAAAGAAGAACTCCTCGCCCACTGGCTGACCAGACACCACTGACTCGGTGCAAACCGTAGGTTTGTGTATCAAGACACGAGCTTCTGCCTGTTACTCGTGATTCCAATCGACGGGCTCAAGTCTGCGGATCGAACCTTTGTCAGGGATACGGTAGGTATCTTGCAGCCAGAGCTTTGCCGATATGTCGGATGGCATCCGCCAGTCGCCGCGTGGGGAAAGCGAACCGGCGCTAAAGACCTTCGGGCCATTTGGGGAGGCAGAACGTTTGAACTGGGCAAAACCGAAGAAGCGCTGACAGAACACCTTCAACCATTTCTTGATCGTCGCCATGTCATACGCATTTCGCTCCGCTTCGGGGTAGCCACTTGGCCACGAACCGGTCGTCGCGTCATTCCAGGCATGCCAGGCCAAAAATGCAATCTTGGTAGGTTTCATGCCGTGGCGCAGTGTGTAGAAAAGATTGAAATCTTGTAGGTCAAATGGGCCGATCGTTGCTTCGGTAGATTGCACAGCAGCAGTTTCGGTAGCAGGTATCAACTCAGGGGAAATTTCGGTTTCGAGAATAGCTTTTAGAGTGATTGTGACTGATTTTCCAAATATCCCAGCGTTGATCACCCAGCGTAGGAATTCCTTGATGAAGGTCTTTGGAACCCCTGCGTTTGCGTTGTAATGAGACATCTGGTCGCCAACTCCGTAGGTACACCATCCCAGCGCCAGTTCTGACATGTCTCCGGTTCCCAAGACGATTCCGCCGCGCTGATTGGCTAGTCTGAACAGAAAATCGGTGCGAAGGCCAGCTTGAACGTTTTCAAAGGTGACATCGTAAACTTTTTCACCGGCTGCAAATGGGTTTTCGAGTTCGCGGAGCATTAGATTTGCTGCCGGTCGAATATCCAGTTCGGAAAATGTAATTCCTAGTGCGTGAGCTAGTGAGGTTGCATTAGCTTTAGTGTGAGCCGAGGTGGCGAACCCTGGCATGGTGAAGCCTAAAATGTCGGTGCGGGGTCGGTGCAATCTATCCATCGCTTTGGCTGCGACGATCAGTGCGTGGGTGGAATCCAAGCCTCCAGAAATTCCCAAGATGATTTTCGGGTTGCCGATGGCTTGGAGTCGCTGTGCTAGCGCGCTGACTTGGATATTGAGTACTTCTTTGCAATCTGCGCCGTGCTGGGTGGGAGCCTCTGAAATAAATGGGAAGCGAGAAACTTTTCGCTGCAATCCCAAGTCGCCGGCGGGAATCGCCAATTCAAATTCAATCCTGCGGAATGACATCGTCAGGTCTGCATGATTGCGTTCGCAGTCATCGAAGGTGCCGAGTCGTTGCCGTTGGTGACAGAGCATACCCAAATCGACATCAGCGATTGCGGCTTGACGATGTGGGGAGAATGACGCTGATTGCGCCAAAAGTGTGCCCGCTTCGTAAATTAGCGTTTGTCCGTCCCAGGCCAGGTCGGTAGAGGATTCTCCGGCTCCGGCGGTTGCAAGTAGGTATCCGGCGATGAGTCTAGCTGAACTACTTTCGCAGTGTTTCTTTCGCTCTGCTGCTTTTCCGACGCTCGTTGGCGAACTGGAAGGATTGGCGATCAGGGTTGCTCCGGCCATAGCGGCAGCAGCCGAAGGTGGAATCGGTACTTGCGAATCGTCGGAAATCTCGATGCTAAATGCGAATTCGGGCAGGTTAGTTGCCGCGAATATCAGATTCGTTCCAAAGGGTACGGTTTGTCCGGCCAACTTGATTTGGGTACCTTGATCGTCGCCAGGGGTGATTTGACGGCGTTCATACAACTCATGATGTGAAGGGGCATATGACTTTGGAACCACTCCGAGGATGGTTCCACCGTAGAGAGCAACTGCGCAGTCGTAGACACGGTTGAGATGGCGCAGTGGCGCACCGACGATGATCACCGTTTTAAAGTCTTTTGTGGCTTGAGTCAGCCAAGAGAAGGCTGATTGGGTGCCATCGAGCAAAGTGTCTTGCAGTAGCAGATCGTCGAGGGAATATCCGCTAAGACAGCGTTGCGGGAATACAGCGAGCGCTACTGAGGCTTGCGACAGCTTTTTTGTGTAGTCGGCCACAGCTTCGGCGTTTTTTTGGGGTTGCGCTAGCGTTATCGGGAAATTACAAGCTGCAACGCGAACAAAGCCGTGTGCATATAGATTGAAAAAGTCCACACCTATAGCATTCCATACCTTTGGCGTGTTGTGTCCTTCTCCCGCTAGTTGCTCTTAACGTGCCGGTTGGCAAAGAGGTGGTCGGTCAATACCACGGCCGCCGCCAAGATGCTTGGGGGAGAGGGTACAATGCAGGGTAGGAGGATGACATGATAGCTAGCAAGAATCCAGTTTTGTCGAAGGCTGACGCTTTTCAGACGCAACCACAGCAGACTTACCCTGCTTATGGACAGCCAAACTTCCAAGCTGAAGCGCCAGGGGCTTACCCCCCGCAAGCGGGTTACTATCAGCCGCCTGCTGGTGGTTTTGTTCCACAACAGCCTGCGCAACAGGCACCTGCTGGAGTGATGACCATCGACGATGTGTTGGCAAAGTCGGCGATAACGATGGGGCTGATGATTGCTGTTGCAGCGCTGACCATGGTTTTTCTTCCGATCACTGCGCTTTGGCCAGTAACGGCAGTCTGCGGCTTGGCGGCTTTTGGAACAGTTTTCTTGGTGAGTGCTCGTCGCAATGTGAATCCCGCATTCGTCCTACTCTATTCAGTGGTTGAAGGCGTGTTTTTGGGCGCGATCTCGAAAACTTTTGACACGATCTACCCGGGCATTATTTTTCCAGCAGTTTTTGGCACGTTTGTGACTGCTGGTGTAGTTCTCGCCGGTTACCACTTCCTGCGAATCCGCGTAACCGGCAGGCTCCGCAAGATGGTGATTGTCGGAACTATCGCACTTGCCGCGGTGTATTTCGTTAATTTCATTCTTGCCATTTTTGGCATTCATACCGGAATCATTGGGATTGGCCCGGGAGCCGGAGCGCTGGCAATGCTCATCTCGGCGTTGGGTGTTGGTCTGGCCGTGTTCAACCTGCTGTTGGATTTCGAGAGAATTGAAGATGGTGTCAGGAATCAGGCTCCAGCGAACGAGTCTTGGCGGGCATCTTTCGGATTAGTTGTCACCATGGTTTGGCTCTACATCGAATTGCTGCGAATCCTGTCCTATTTCCAGCGCAGCTAGTTTGTTATTATCCCAGCCGTGCTGAATCCGTCCCATGTGACGATTTAGCAGTGTCCTAGCCGCCCTTGTCCAGTTGACGGCACCCCAACCGTCCAGCTCAATCCAAGCGGCGGCTGAGGTGGTGCCATCGGTATCGTTAATCACGATGTCGCGCGGATTCGGGCACAATCCGGTGTAGATAATCCGAACTGCGTGGAAGTCCTCAACCTTGTTAAAGGGAGACAGTCCGACCCAGTGGTCGGTTTGGATGTCGATTAGTTGAGTGAGTTCAAGGCTTTGTCCAGTTTCTTCAATGGCTTCTCTAATAACAGCTTGACTTGGGGTTTCACCTTCTTGGATTCCGCCTCCGGGAAGCCCCCATTGGCCGCTAACTGCGGTTCGATCAGAAAATTCGGTGGCCAGTAACCCGCGTGCGGAAAGCACAATCGCATATGCAGCGATGCGTTGTCGCGGCTCAGGTTTTTCGTCTGGCAGACCCACTTCGACGGTTGGGAGACTTGCGCTGCTATTCGAGTCGGTTTTAGTGACGGGTACAAGTTGCACTTTGAAATTGATGTCAGGTGCGGCACCGTTGACAGACAGCGGTCGGATGATGCGAAAACCACGTTCGTACGCCAACTGATGCGGGTCGGCTCCGTGGGCTAGCTGCACCGAAAACACCGCAGGCGCTGCGGGATTCAGCACTCCAATAATCTGCATCTTTCCATCATGCCATCTACCCTTCGCGCTGAGTAGCTTCGACAGGTTGAATATCGACTCTAGGGACGGCGTATTGGAACCTAAGCGTAAGCAACCAAGAAGGCCGAACCAAGTATGAGTTGGTTCGGCCTCCGGCTGGTTACGGGCGAACATTTCCCTAACCTCAGGTCGTCCGAATGTCTCGCTCAGTCTGTCCTAACGAGCGCCCGCAGATTGCTCTGCTAGCCCGGGAGTTTCGTACCGCTTCCTGACTGCTTCTTCGGTATTCCCTTGCGGGGCTACCGGATTGGCATAGAACATTTCTACTCGCTTTCCCGCCAAGACGCAAGCCTTTTTCAAAAAGAATTTTAGTTTTATCGGCGTGTCGCGTAGACAATTTTTCGGGAGTTTACATCAGGTGAAACATCTGCAACATCTATACCAAATGCAACAAGAAAGTGGGGGACGAAGCGACCAAAAACCGAACCATCTCATACCTGGTTCGGTTGTCTCTATTCAACCCGCACCACGAGCAACTCGTTGGTAGCGACACGCAGATTTTCCGTCTCGTTTCCTGGGCTTTTCACCGAAAACACTTCCCGATTTCGACCAGGTTCGCTAGGGTGTCGCTTAACTTGGAGATTCGCAACGAAGTGAGGGTTCCATGACTTTTCCGGTATCGGGTGATACCCCTTCGGGTGTTTCGGGCACCACCGTCGTAAATGTCAGTCGGTCGGTGTCCAAACCAGTTAATGACATTTGGAAGTCAATCGTCTCCCCAACGGGCGCTGCGGCCTTATTGGGTCCGGGAGCTGTGTTGGGCGACAAAGGCGATGGTTGGCGTTCCGATGATGGTAAATACGGAGTGATTCGTTCCTATCACCCATTAGAGGAGATCAGATTCAGTTGGTATGCATCCGAGGGTGCGCCAAAGACCATGGTCAAAGTTCTTTTATGCCAGCAAACGCAAACCGAGACGCTGATTGAGATAATTCAGGATCAAGTGCCTGAATACTTCGACACGGCTGCGTTGGTGAAGCGCTGGGAAACCGCAATAGAAGCGCTGATTGCCGCGGTAGGTTAAACATCTCGGTTGTGGCGCTTGGTTGCGACCAAGGTGCCCTGCGGGTTGGATTGTGCTGACGCCGGACGGCTATGCCCAGACTATTGGTTTACTTGACAGTTCTTCCAGAAGTTGATTGGTTTTGCTGAACGGCCTTGAACCGTAGAATCCTGCGTGTGAAGACATTGGCGACGGATGGGCGGAAGCTATGTAGGGGATTGTCCCAAGTCTGGGAATCAGGGTTTGGGCGTCTTTTCCCCAAAGAATCGCAACCAACGGAC
>Ga0082212_10003965_pt1 | contig 20762 bp, 18 predicted proteins | sample TergutNt197P3_FD_71548 | JGI IMG/M metagenome (GOLD analysis project Ga0082212, IMG submission 71548) | Neocapritermes taracua P3 segment gut microbial communities from Petit-Saut dam, French Guiana - Nt197 P3 | ecosystem: Host-associated > Arthropoda: Insects > Digestive system > Gut ... | reverse complement strand
ATCTATATCAGCCCATTCTGCCGACCGCAATTCGCCGATTCGTACGAAGACGAGTGGTGCAAGGCGCAATGCGGCTTGCACTTGATAAGTTCCTTTGTAGGATTCTATTGCTCTCAGTAATTCTGCAACTCGCGCTGGCTCAGTAATGCTTGCCATATGCTTTGGCTTTCGTGACTGAAGTGCTGATGAGTAAATGTTGAGAATAGGGTTTTGATCAGCGCGTTCGGTACTCACGGCATAGCGCATGACTTGTGAGATAATGTTTTTTGACTTGTGTACCGTTTCTATTGCGCCACGATTTTCGATACGGCGTAATGCTGTCAATACATCAAGGGTGGTTATTGAGGTTATGGGCTTCTTGCCAAGTACTGGCAATATATCATTTCGTAGTCGTGATTGCGTATGGTCAATCGTTGTCTTTGCTTTTCCTCTACTCCACACGATCAGCCACTCAGCAGCAATAAACTCAAAAGTATTTTTTGCACGATCAACCCCGAGTTTCTTTTCCACCTTTCGAACGTCAGATGGGTCTGCTCCGCTAGCCAAACATGCCCGTGCTTCGGCATGTCGCTTTCTTGCCTCTTGCAATGACACGTCAGGATACTTCCCAAGGGCAAGCAGTTTCTGTTTCCCGCAAAACCTGTACGCGTATCTCCATAGTTTGCCGCCGGTAGGCGCAACCTCCAAATACAGCCCTGCTCCGTCAGCTATCTTGCGCGGCTTTTCGGCAGGCTTGATCTGTCGAACCTTGATTTCCGTGAGGCGATTCGTTTTCATTGTTGGTAGATTCCTCCCCACGTACTAATCTACCAGCAAATCTACCATCAAAACCTCTTGGCTTGCAATGGATTTCAATGGACGCGATTGGAGACAAAAACAACCAAGAACCGCATTGCCACTGCATGTATCGAACTGTTTTGAACTGTAATGAACTTTGTGTTGGGGCGGCTGAGGGGACTCGAACCCCCGACACCAGGAATCACAATCCTGTGCTCTAACCAACTGAACTACAGCCGCCGTTGGAATTTACTATATTAACATAAAATCGAGTTTTTTCAATTTGGAACCTATTTTCAATTTGGAACGTTTTTTCAATTTGGGAACCTTTTTTCAATTGACACCACCCTGAGACAGTCAGATTCTTTTATAATGTCTGATGACCTTCGGGAGAAAACATGAACCGCCACGCAAAACAAATAATTGGATTATCAGTGTTCGCTGGAGTCTGTCTGGCCATTGGCATGGGGCTTGGACGCGTCTGGATAGTTGGTGCCCAAGAACATCATCCAGTATCAATAAACACAAGAGCCTTCGACCTTCAACCAATCGTTGAAATAGTTGAAAAGCTAAATCCAACCGTTGTATTTGTTCACAATACAAGCTATGTGCGGACGCGTTCAAGTTCAAATAGATACTTTGGTTTTTCAGATGATTTTTTTGAAGAATTTTTTGGAGGTGGGCAGGCACCCAGGCGCAATAGGCAACAGGAGGGAAATGAGATTCCTCAAAGAGGTTCTGGGTCTGGTTTTTTCATTAGCCATGACGGTGAGATACTGACCAACGCTCACGTAGTCGAAGGGCTCCGCGGTAGTGAAAACCCAACAATAGAAATCAGAACTATTGATGGCAAGAGATATCCAGCAGTTGTTTTGGGAATGGATAAGGCACTTGATGTAGCCATCATTAAGATTGAAATTCAAAACGCGCCCTATGTGCAATTAGGTGATTCTGATGCTACTAAGGTTGGCGAAATGGTTGTTGCCATCGGAAACCCGATGGGACTTGAGCATACAGTTACCCAAGGCATTATCAGTGGCAAGGGACGCTCCAGCAGAATGCTAGACCCAACCGCAAATCTGGTTGCAGGTTTTTTACAGACTGATGCCGCCATAAACCACGGGAACAGCGGGGGTCCATTGATTAATTTCAAGGGCGAGGTCATTGGCATTAATACAGCCATCCAGCCTTCTGGTCAAAATATCGGGTTCGCTGTACCAATCACTCCTGTTAAACAGATTCTTAACGATCTACGCACTGGTAAACCCCTAAAACGAGGTTGGCTAGGGGTATCAACTGTTGATCTCGATCATGAATATCAGGATAGCTTGGGGATCAGTGAAGGCGCATTGGTAGAGAGAATTGAAACCTCGTCTCCGGCAGACAAGGCAGGAATTCATAGACTGGATGTAATTGTCGGCGTAGATGGAAAGTCGATCAAATCTGGAACAGATCTCGTAGATGCAATATCATCTAGGCGACAGGGCGAGACTGTTAGGTTAGAACTAATCCGCAGTGGTAAAAAACAAACTGTTAATGTCATTCTTGGTGACAGAGACAATATGGATAACGGCAATGGCTCAGAAAATAAACCCCCCACTTCGGGAAACGACCTACGGAATGAAACTTCAGGAACCATGAACCTGGAAAAAACATATGGCTTCCAGGTTGGTACGCTCGATGATGCAAACCGTAGAACCTATCAGGTACCAGTGAACATTACGGGTGTTGTGATTACCAGTGTGCAACCACGTTCCTCTGCTTCAAACAGAGGGCTGGCTGAAGGAATGGTTATTCAGAGCGTTGGAACAAAAGACGTGGGCTCATTGGAAGAATTTCGTACCGAAGTTAATAAGTTCAACGGAAAATCAATACTTCTTTCTGTACGTGAAAGGTCGGCTAGGGGATTCACTATTCCAGCCACCATAGCTATCCCGGTCATGCCGCCCAGCGTTACCAAATAACAGCGGGGCCTTGGACTTTTGAAACATGATGCCCCATCCTGAAACTGCCCCTACATTACTAGCAAACAGCATCGGCGGGACTTTTGGGACTTTTCTCCTGATCATGGGAGTGGGGGCAGTAGTCTATTATTTTCTCCGGGGCAAGGGCGACCCCCCAAAGGCTGTAGGTGAGCCAAAAAAAACGATGTCGTCAAGCCCGGTTAAGTCAAAGATTTTTCGAAGTCCTTATAAAAGGTGCCCGATATGCGCCGCCCCGGCTGATAAAATGACTCAGGACTGGGATGGTGAAAAGAAGATAATGTGGACGTGTGGCTACTGCGGAAATGCCAGCGTTCAGGTGCTCAAAGATAGTAAGTAGTCGATATAGTCGTTTAATCTGCTCCAAGCGTTGCTGGTTACAAGTGAACGACTATATCAGACCGCGTTGCGAATGAGGCTAGAAAGACACCTGAAAAGCAACAGAAAGGGTATCCCCACCTGTAGCGGCACCAGTAGTAGGGTTAATCAGGAAGTTTTTACTACGCATCGTGTAGTTTACCTTGATATTGGCAGATCTGAATGAAGCCGGGTTGAAAGCGTAGATGTAGCCACCTGTAATTTCTGTGTAGTTAGGTGAGATGTCGTCACCATTTGGCAACACGTACGGATTTACCGTACCGTACCAGTCATCTCCGTAGTTATAGTTCATATTGTTATAGCGGGCAACTATTTTGTGGTGGCCAAAGGTATAGCCCGCCACTGCATTGATGCCAAGGAAAGTCTGATCTAAGTGTTCGCGCTGGGCAGTGTCAACATTAAGGGAACGGAAGAACCTACCCAAAGTGCCAGTGGCGACTTCTGCAGAGCCATAGAACGCGCTATTGTCAAATTCGTAAAAAGCACCATATACGGTTGTTTTGTCTTTATTATCCAAGATAGTTGAAGCACTAGGCCCATTTGAACCAAAGCTACCAGCTGTCAAATTTCCTGCATCTGCCTGATTGGTAGAGCCTTGCAGTGAGTAAATCCCAAAAAAGTTCTTTTTGCCATAACGGAAGTCTGCCTTGATTGCTAAGTCTTTTTGAGCATTGACCTCGGTATTTTTACCTGAACCATTGAACACTGCGACATGGGCGCGGCCACTAAATGCTTCTGGGTTGCCAAAACCAATACTTGCCGATGCCCCCCTATCCCTCGAACCAAATAACAAGCCTAGTTGCGAATGTTCGACAAACAGCATGTTCATGGGGGCGATAGTCGCGGCGTCTAACCCCAAGATTTTGAACTGGCCGACTTGGAACTCTACGTTCATTGGAGCCTTGTACTTGATATAGACATCCTGTAAAATACCTGACTGTAGCGAAACGTCATACATAATGCGGTATTCCACGTTGTCGCTGATGGCACCAGACGCGCTCAGTTCGATCCTTTTAAGCGAAAAACCATTCTCGTTATAATGGGTTCCAGTGCCACCTGGGAATTTGTAGGTCGTTGGATAATAAGGGAAAGGGCTGGAAAAATGACGTAGGCTATTGTCCATCATTTGTGTGTACCAAATCTGGGCAAGGCCGCCTATCTTGGGAGCTTGCACTTGCGCAACAGCAGGAAGCCCTGCCACAAATACCAGGGGTAGTAATGTTATTTTTTTCGAGTTAAACATGAAATCTCCGAAAAGCCCAAAAAGGCTGTAATAAAAATCTAGAGTAGCAGAAAACAATTAATATAGCTAATCACGCTTTTTCTGCTTGCTTACGGCGAGCAAATCCTAATACAGCAGTTCAGCTACAAAAAATTGAACTGCTATAAAATGCTAACTAAAAATTATCTCTCCCCAAAAAGCCCAGTCCCTACCCTAACTTGGTCTGTGCCTGCCCGTATGGCTACTTCCAGATCGTCGCTCATGCCCATTGAAAGCAAAATACGTTGCCCAATCCGTTGTTGCCACTCGTTGCGAAAAACTGCAAGGTCGCCAAAAGCCATGGTCAAGCCGAATGGGGGGATTGCCATAAACCCTTTGAGCGGTAGCCTTGGGGAATTTTCGAAAACATCTAGAATAGGTTGAATGCCCTTAGATGAACACCCACCCACCTTGCTGGCCTGCTCCCATAGGTCAACCTGAATCCATATATCTCTACAAATGTCTAATTCCTCAGCTATCCTCAACAGCCTAGAGGCCAGTTCTGGCCTGTCAACAGTCATCAGTTCGGTAAAATGTTGCAGAGCAGGCTTGGCCTTATTCCTTTGCAGGGGGCCACTAAGCGCAAAAGTTGCTCCCGGCAATGCCTCAGACTTTACAATTGCCTCCTGAACATAGTTTTCTGCAAAGTGGGTAACACCACATTCCATAGCCTCTTGTAGTAATTCCACGGGATGAAACTTGGATACCGCAAGAAGGCTAATCGAATTAGGGTCTCGACCACAGTTTTTTGCGGCGCGACAAATACGCGTACGAATCGTTTTCAGCCGTTCTGCAAAGCCAGTCATTTAGGGATATAGAGAATCCTCTGGCAGGATTCACAAGTAATAAAGCCCTGAGCCTTTAGCTGATAAACCAAGGGGGTGCGCAACTTTGTGTTGCAACCAGTACATACGTTGTTTTCCATTGCCACCACAGCCTTGCCTGCCCTGCCCTGCATGAGACGATTAAATTTGTTGAGGGTGGCCTCATCCAACTGGCCTGTCAATTCTTCAATTTGCTTTGATAGGCGTTCTTTTGCAACAACCTGATTTTCATGCTCTGCCAGAAAGATTTCATGTAATTCGTCAAACTGACGCATATCCTCAATTTGGATGGAAGCCTGTTTTTCCTTTTCGACTTCGGCAGTTTGCAACTCAGTTTCAGCTTCCTTCAGTCCGCGCTGGGAAAGCTCTAGCTGTCTTTCTTTTTCGTCTAGCGCCCTCATGGCTATGGTGTACTGTGCCTTGTGTGCCGATGCCTTGAGGTCTTTGCGTGCATGTTCTTCGGCCTTGATTGCTTGCAGGTGCTCTGCAGTAAGGGTGGCAATTTGCATTTTGGCCTGATCGATTTTTTTGGACAGTTCTTCGACTCGCTTCCCAGCGACTTTGGCAGATGATTCGAGGCGTGCCATGTCAGGTGGGAAGGTGGAAAGTTCCCGTTCTACAGTCCTTAAACTGTTGTAAGCTGTTTGAAGTTCCTGTAGGACAGCCAGAGTACTCATGAAATCAATTTTACCTTACTATTGATGACTGAACAACAGGCCATTGATACCGAAGTGCGACCCTTGCAATAGAAATCATCAGTGCTACAGCGATACAAGCACCAGAGTATCAAATATGAAATTTTTTTTGCAAAAATCTAAGTATTTGAAATACAATAATATTAGTCTACAATACTAATATTAAAGTATTGATCGAAAAATTGACTTGACATTCTATGAAGTTGTTGTAAAATTAACATTCGTTGGCATGGCATGATTTGTCGTGCCACCCATTTAACCATTTCATCCCCGTTGTTTGGGGAAGTATTTCCATGGAGGACTAGATGAACATTAAACCTCTGCACGACCGCGTTGTCCTAAAGCGTGTTGAACCTGCGGAAACTGTTAGGGGCGGCATAATAATTCCTGACACTGCAAAAGAAAAGCCGATGGAAGCCGAAATCGTCGCTGTGGGCGAAGGCAAGTTTGACGAATCAGGCAAGCGTATGCCCATGTCAGTTAAGGCTGGCGATCGGGTATTGATCGGCAAATATAGTGGAACAGAAGTAAAAATCGGCGACGAAGACCATGTAATCGTCCGCGAAGACGAAATTCTGGCAATTGTTCAGTAATTCATTAACTCAATAGCCTAAATAGAAAGGGAGAAAGTAAATGTCCGCAAAATCAGTCGTATACGCTGAAGACGCTCGCCAGGCCATACTGCGTGGCGTTAATAAACTAACCGATGCCGTCCAAGTGACTCTTGGACCCAAAGGTCGCAACGTCCTAATTGAAAAGAAGTTCGGATCGCCACTGATGACAAAGGATGGCGTAACTGTTGCCAAGGAAATCGAACTCAAAGATAAACACGAAAACCTAGGTGCCCAACTGCTACGCGAAGTTGCATCTAAAACCTCTGACATCGCAGGCGACGGCACTACTACAGCGACCGTGCTTGCGCGCTCAATCTACAAAGAGGGTATCAAGGCAGTAGTTTCAGGCGCAAACGTAATGGAAATCAAACGTGGCATCGATTTGGCAGTCGATGAAGTAGTCAAGTCCATTGATGAAATCAAAAAACCCGTAGAAGGCAATGCCATAGCCCAAGTAGGCACAATATCTGCAAATGGTGATGAAGAAATTGGCAAGACCATCGCAGAAGCGATGGCAAAGGTCGGCAAAGACGGAGTCATCACGGTTGAAGAAGCCAAAGGTAGGGACACCGAACTTAGCTTTACTGAAGGTATGCAGTTTGACAGAGGTTATTTAAGCCCATACTTCGTTACCAATCCTGACCAAATGAAGGTCGAACTTGAACAAGCCTATATTCTGACCTATGAAAAGAAGATTTCCAATATGCGTGACCTCCTGCCCCTCCTGGAGCAGGTAGTAAACAGTCGTCGCCCCCTGCTAATTATCGCAGAAGATGTTGACGGCGAAGCATTGGCAACCCTAGTTGTCAACAAGATTCGTGGAACCCTCAATATTGCCGCAGTCAAGGCTCCTGGCTTTGGCGACCGCCGTAAAGCCATGTTGGAAGACATCGCAGTTCTGACAGGCGGAAAGGCTATTAGTGAAGACTTAGGCATTAAGCTGGAAAACCTGACGCTCACAGATCTAGGGACCGCCCGCAAGGTAGTCATCGACAAAGAAAACACCACCATAGTTGAAGGTGCAGGAACCTCTGATGCTATACAGGGGCGCGTAAAGCAAATCCGTAGCCAGATTGAGCAAAGCACCTCTGACTATGACAAAGAAAAATTACAAGAGCGATTGGCCAAATTGGTCGGTGGCGTTGCCGTTATCAAGGTCGGAGCCGCTTCAGAAACCGAAATGAAAGAAAAGAAAGCCCGCGTTGAAGATGCAATGCACGCAACCAAGGCCGCTGTTGAAGATGGCATAGTCCCCGGCGGTGGTGTTGCATTCATTCGCGCCCTTGCCAAACTGAATGCTATGAAGACAACCGGCGATCAGGCAACTGGCGTAGAAATCATCAAAAAAGCCCTTATCGAACCAAGCAAGCAAATTGCCAATAACGCCGGTGTAGAAGGCTCTGTGATAGTCAACCGGATTCAGGAAGAAAAAGGTAATTTTGGATTTAACGCCGCAACCTCAGATTTTGGCGACATGGTTAAGTCCGGTGTCATTGACCCCGCCAAGGTAGCCAAGAGCGCGCTATTAAATGCGGCCTCTGTTGCTGGGATGATGCTCACCACTGAAGCGATCATTACAGAAATACCCGAACCAAAGCCTCCGATGCCTCCAGGCGGTGCCCCAGGCATGGGTGGCATGGATGACATGTATTAAGCGAACCCTTTTCAAAACCCTATCAGGGTTTTGAAATTACGTTATACCAAGTTGCACCCATACGGGAGCAACTTGGTATAACGGCAATGCGAAAGCAGTGCCCGCAAGTTTTTGAAAATGCGGGCTTTGCTCGTGTTTGCAAAAACTTTTGCGCTTCGCGTTTAATCCCGATTAAACGCAACCTAGTATTAAGCTACATCTATTCCAGATTGACGAAAGCCCCGTCTTGGCGGGGCTTTTTGCTATGAGCAATAAACGATATTAGCTATTTCAATTGCTGATAGGCAACTATATCCAGACCGAAGCCCTTGATTCCCGTGTAGCGTTTCTCTTGGCGGGTGAGGAGCCTCATCTTGCTTATGCCGAGCAACCCCAGTATTTGAGCACCTATACCTACTTCCCTATTGGCAGGGTCTAGCACAGGCTCGGCTCCATCCCATGATTGATGGTGCAGAAATACCAAAATACCACTCCCATCCTTTTGCATAGCAGACATTGATGCACTAAAGGTAGAAGTTTCTAGGGTTCCAAAGCCATCTAAGTCATCTGGTAGTGCCCCTAAGTGAACTCTGACCAGTGGAATATTCCCTTCAATTTTTCCTATTTGAAAAGCAAAATATATACTCTTATCCAAGTTGTTCAGAAACTTGTGAACAGTAACCTGCCCCCACTTTGTCTCTATTATTGATGCACCTACAGCCCTAACTATCGGGTCTTTTTGTAATCGATAAGCAACCAAGTCAGCAACAGTTATTAGCAGAAGGTTGTGAATTTTGCAAAAGTCAATAAGATCGGGCACCCTTGCCATAGTGCCGTCGTCTTTCATTACTTCGCAGATAACACCGCTGGGATGTAAATTAGCTAATCTGGCTAGGTCAACGGAGGCCTCTGTCTGGCCTGTCCTTGTCAGTACGCCTCCAGGTCTGGCACGTAGCGGGAAAGTATGCCCAGGTTTTACAAAATCGCTTGGCTTGGATTGAGGATAAATTAATGTTTGTATAGTTTTTGATCGGTCATGGGCACTAATACCTGTAGTAATCCCTTCGCGCGCCTCTACAGAAACACAAAAGGCGGTCTCAAACGGGCTGGAATTATCCTGAACCATTTGCGGTATGTGGAGCCGATCCAGCAATTCCCCTTCAAGGGCGGTGCAAATCAATCCCCGCCCATGAGTAGCCATAAATGCAATTGCCTCAGGAGTGGCAAATTGAGCCGCCATCGTAATGTCGCCTTCATTTTCTCTATTTTCATCATCCACGACAACCACCATCTTGCCCTGGCTTATGGCGCGGATAGCATCTTCTATCTGTGAAAAGGGTTGAGACAATTTTTCACCTTTGCAGTACAACTTAACATTTGTGAAATCAAACGATTACATCTATCAAGGAGTATCCCAAATTACACTCAAACAGAGGCATTTTTTTTGGTATAGCGTAACTAATTGCACGCATAACGCTGATACCTAATCATTCATGCACTGTATATAAAGTCCCTGTAGGCTTTCGGTGGTAAATTCGCTATTGGTTTTTTCAACTACCATCTTGCCCTGTTTCATAATACCAGCGCGGTCGCCAATCTCTTTTACTCTGTGGATGTCATGTGTAGAAATCAGCATCGTCTTACCATGTTTTTTTAAGTCTATAACCAGATCAATAAAGTCTTTAGATGCTTTTGGATCAAGGCCAGAAGTAGGCTCATCCATAATTATCACTGGGGTATCTCTCATAAGGGCAATGGCAAGCCCTAGCTTTTGGCGCATCCCCTTAGAAAACGCCTTGACCTTTGTATTCAACTTTCCAGAGTCTAACCCAACCCGGTCAAGAAGTATCTCGAAGTCTATGTTTGAAGATGACTTACCAGAAATGTCTGCAAAGAACTTGAGATTCTGCCGAGCCGTCAACACGCCGTAGAGCATGACGTTTTCTGATATATAGGCCATTTGTTTTCTGGCCTCAATTGGAGATTTGGCCGTGTCGATGCCACTTACCGTTGCACAACCATCTGTTGGCTGGATGAAGTTGAACAACAGATTAATGGTAGTTGTCTTACCGGCTCCATTAGCCCCCAGGAGGCAGAATGTTTCCCCTTCCTTGATCTCCAGATTAAGGGTGTCTAGGGCGAGGTTGCCATCCTCGTAGCGCTTGGTAAGGTTTTCTGCTCTTAGCATAGTGGTAATCCTTTCGTTAGTTTATTTCAATTCGAGGTAAAATGAGTGGATGAGTATTCGTGCCCTGTAATTTATTTAGTTCTTCATTATCTTTTGTGCGCCATAAACCGCTCCGCCTATCAATCCCAATGAGAGAAGAGTGCCAATGATGACCAATGCCCAATTAGTTCTGGCATTTATCTTTATCCTAAACGTTTTTTCATCTGCATAAATTGTCTTACCATCGCTCTGGCCTTGTATAACCACCTTGAAGTCGTATTCGCCAGGGTGGACGTTTTGCGGGGGGGCGAGAGACATATTAAATGTACCCTCTTCTTGGGGCTTAAGGCTTGTAATGGTCATTGGGTTTATGGTGTTTTCCCAACCCATTCCGCCTCGTATTGTCAACGTAATATCGAGGATGTCCCTACTACCTTCGTTGACAATTCTGACGGGTATCTTTACTGGGTTTGAGCCTGTACTCTCCTGAAACAGATTGTCAGCCTTTACCTCGATCTTGCCTATGCCCTTTGGAATGAGCACCAGCTTAGTTCGGCCTTCAATAGTCGCTCCTTGCTCAGTGGCCACAAGGCTGAACTCCACCGGTACGTCCATTGCCACGTCCCTACTTTCTCTTGTGGGCAAGTGTATATTGAGCGTAAGACTCTTCTTAAAGTCATTTTCCCTGAAGTTTAAGTCTGAAACCCTTGTCTCCCCGTCATATATCTCATATTGAAACTGTGATGACAGATCAGGGATGTTAAGTTTAACTACATTTGCGCCGGTTAAATATCTTTCCACAGAAATGCGGTAGATAGCCTTGCCACCAAGGTTAGACTCGACAGAGAAGTTTTCAGGTGTGAGGACTATCTGGCTAGAAGTACCGGAGGGTGTGAGGAATACCTTCCTGCGCTCCACAGTTTGGAGGTCGTAACGCAAACAGACTACAACTTCATCCATGTCCCTGAGTATCTGAAATTCAAAGTCTCTCTTTTCACCAAAACCAAGGGCGTTGATCTTATACTCAAGGGGCTGTCCCACAAGCACCTCGTCTTTTTCGATAGAGAGAAATACATTTCTGATTTCGTTGTTGTATAGTTCTTTGTAATTGCTGACTGCCTCAGTGCCATCCATGCCCAAAAATTCGTCTATAGTTTTGCCAATGTCGGGTAGGCTATTTAGCAATGTTAGTTTTACCCACTTGGTGCCGTCTGGTCTTTGGTATTTTTCAGCCTTCTCTACGCTGACATAAAAGGAACCTGATGTGGCACGGATTAGGGCGTACACATAGCTTAGCCTAGCCTCTTGATACCGGTTTTTCACATCCTCAAATTCTTTGGCGGAGAGAAGCCCCTCTTTGAAGAGGGTTTCCTTTGTCTCGTAGTCCAATTTATATGTACTGACCTGTATTTCAGCCCTTTTTACGTTATAGAGGAGAGTAGCTGGGTCGGACTGAGAGTGTAGACACGACGAAAAAAGACATCCAAGGAGCAACATCTTTGCGGAGAATTTAATGATTAGCATAGTACCACCAAAATAATCTAGCAATGTAACTGCCGATGCCTTTCGGACAAAGATTCTTGAACCAAATGAGAATAGTTGATGTGCTGGGATTCAGCAAAGGTGTCCAAAAATGCAGGAATCGTAAAGTTTTTGGTTACGGTTTTTTTCCCAAATTTTTCTGCATAGCTCGTCATGTCCAGCAAAAGCAATGAAACAAAACCGCCCTGATCCGGCTTAATAGACTCCATGGCACTGGCTTTTGGTGGGGTTTTCCCATCTTCAAGTTCATCCAGGACCCAGCCAGAGGCCGCATCTATCCCCATTAAAATTGCTTCTTCGAGTGTATCGCCACCTGACACACAACCGGGCAAGTCAGGGACGACAACTGCGTAGGCATCAGAATTGTCATCTTTGTAAAAACAAGCAGGGTAAGTCAATTTCATGGTTTTCTCCTGATTTGTGCTTGCTGAAGGATATACTTTACTACCACTTTCTGTATGTCTCCTGAGTGATGTGGGATAGTAACCTTGCCTACCTTTGTAGGATGTTCATATTGGTAATGCGAGCCGTTTGTATTCTTTAATCTCCATCCGTCTTTTTTGATTATTTTCTCCATCTCTTTGAAGTCCGTATATCAGCTCCCCCAGTTCAGTTTACACCAAGCACCCGGTAACGCTTTATCTGCTCTGTGTGTGTCAAAACAGCCTCCTTTTAGAATATTGTGCATAAACAAACATGAATGGCAGTAATAAAAAGTACGCAGTGAGCAACAAGATGTATTGCAGGGCGTGGGAGAGCTTGTAGCCTATGGATGGTTCAACATATTTGAAGCGTGGCATTCCAGACACGTCCATTCTGTCACTGGACCTAAATTCAGGATTGCTCTTTCTGGTTTCGTTGTATTGGTGAGTCATGTATTCACGGGCTATCGCTTGCCAACTGCTCACAAGGCTATCTATATGCTGGGAGCGTTCAAAGCTCAGGCCAGAGAGTTCTTCTACTGCAACCAGGTAAATTGAATAGGGAGAAATACAGGCCAGATTGATGGATAACTTGTTCTGCCTGGTTGTAGCATTTTTATAGCCCTCTCTCATGGCATTGGCCCTGGTAGTAACGCTCTGAACGACTATATCGAGTTCGGGCTTCATTTTTGCTTGGGCCTCGGTCATTGAAAGCCCTTGGGCAAGCAAAGGTGGCAGTAGTCTTCCAAAAGTCTCGTTGTATTCGGTGTTTAACATGTGACTAATCTGGCGATTGATTGAGCCAATGTCCGGCACTACTACCACTGACCTGGCAATATTCGGGCTTAACGCTGGCACGATAATGACAAACATTATCCAAACGCCAAAACAGGCAAAGGCCGACAGTGTCTGGTCTAAAACGACAGATGATACAAATGTGCCCAGGCAGTAAAAAAACATTATGTAGAAAACTGAAACCAGAAATATGCCCAACAGAGATACCCATTGATTTAGGTCAGAGCTATGCCCTCCAGTTATTGCCAGCCAGATTGAGGTTATCAAAAAGATTATTGCTATCGGCAATATGGCCACCAGACTCCCGCCAAGGATTTTGCCCAAAATGATTTTTATTCTTGGAACGCCCGTTGAAAGCAACAATCTTACTGTCCCCTCGTTCACTTCTCGATTAATGGCATCATAGCTCAGTAGCAGAGCCAGTAGACCTCCCAGGATGCCCACGAGGGCGATCATATCTAGTTTTATATTGAGTGCTACAACTGGGTCGCCATCCAAACTGTGTCCTGGCCCCACCATTATGGCCGAGTCAATGATGGCCTCCATAGGGGATGGCGGGATGATTGGTCTGTCAATCGCTGTGTTTCCGCTATAGCTGGTATATTTTTCCAGGGCGATTTCCTGGGACTTGATTCTGAGCAGATAGTCATCCCTTTTTGAGCCGTAATCAAAATGGCGAGTGAACATCATCACAAAAAAAGTAGTAATGATGAAAATGAAGGCCACGAGAAACCTAAAGCTCTTGAGATGCTCTAATGCCTCTTTCTTTGCAATGTGAATTAGCATGTCAGTTCCCCCCTAGCCTTCTCTCAAGTCCAGGCGCATGAATTTTCTGTAGGTAAAGAGCAATAAAACGATTGTTTCGATGCAGAGGATAAACATTGCAAGCAGAGCAACAATGGAATCAGAGGCAAAATCTATCCTGTTAAACACAAAATTGGAATCCCTTGGGTTTTTTACTAGGTTGTCTTTGTGTTGCAATATGGCCTTGTTTGCGTGAATGGCGTTTTGCACTCCATTGCCCATGATATCCACGCTGGCATTGTTGTATATGTCTGAGGGCGACAGCATGGCAATCCAGCGGTAAACTTTTGAATAGTTGACAATTTGGTTTCTGCTCCTTTCCCATTCAGCATCATGCCCTGTTTGTATTTGTTCTGTCATGGCGGCCCAATTTCCCTGATATTTGCTCGTTTCAAACAGCGTCTGGCTAAGCCTTTCTGCCCTGGCCTGCTCCATTGCTCTGGCGGAAGGCAGAGTCACAAAAAACTGTGATACTTGTGGCACCAGTGCAGGCAATATGAACACTAATACCAGCCAGCACAGCACCCCGGTAATCAGGCTCTCCTGGGGTCTTTTGGTGGCTATAGAAATAAACAGCCCCACCAGCAAAAAGAATAGGATATACACCATGGAAAAGAGGACAAACAGGCAGACCCGCACAATGTCAGTTGATGTTGAAAGCATGTTGTTTGTTGCAAGTATCAAGCAGGAAATAATCGTACAGATGACCATGGGCACCGCCAGACAAATGAAAGAAGCTATGAGCTTGCCCAGTATTAAATTCTTTCTCGAAGCCCCTGAAACCGACGCCAGTTTTAATGTGCCAGCAAACCTCTCCCCAGAAACAGATGCAAAGGTAATGAGTATTGCCGCCATGCTCAATAACACCTTGACTACAAAATTCATGTCAAGACTTTCAAAGGTGGATAGCCGCAGGGAAGCGTTGCTTTCTCCGAGGGGTTTGACGACGAAGCTACTCAACATCATGTTTGTAGCCACGGACACCGCTGATGATTTTTCGGTGCCTTCTGCAATGGCACTCAAGGGGTTTGGCGGGATGGCCATGGTGTAGGGGCCTGTAACGGCGGCCACTTCTGTGTATTCCTTCAGCCTGGTCTTGTAGCTGTCTATATTTACGAAAAGGCCACCGAAAAACATCAACACGAACAGGCCGAGGATCAGCAGAAAACGAAGGGACACTAGATTGAGCAGGGTTTCGTGGAGAATGATTTTTTTAAGCATTACTTGCCTCCACCTACCTATACGGTTCAATCGAAAGAAATGCAGGTGAGTTAGGAATTATTTTCAAAATTGTAATTTTTGTAAAGTGGCACTGCAAAAGTTCCTTCAAAACAGCCTCCTCTTTGAATACAGCGCATATACAAATAAGAAAGGGATCAACAGATAGTACGCCGAAAGCAACATAATATAGGGCAGTGCATGTGAAAATTTATAGCCTATGGTGGGTTCAACGTAGTTAAAGCGGGGTATGCCGGATAGACCAAGAGTATTTTGATTAAGTACGGGGTTTTGTTCTCTGGCTATTTCAAATTGATGTTCTAAATATTCATTAGCTCTTTCCCACCAGCTATTGGCAACACTGCTAAGGCGAGCGGAGTGCTCAAAGCCCATGCCTGAGAGTTCTTCTACGGCAACCAAGTATGCTGAATAGGGAGATATACAACTGAGGCGGACGGATAATTTAGTCTGCCAGGCTACAGCGTTTTTATAGTCCTCAATCATGGCCTTAACCTTGGCATGCCTTGTTTCGGCAACAACCGCAAATTCTTCATTAGCCTTTTTTACGGCATCATCCTCTGAAAGGCCCTGGGCCTTCCATTTGTCAGTTATTTTCGTATGTTCTCTGCCTAATTCGATGTCTATGGAAAAGATTTGGCGCCGCATCGCGCCTTGGTCAGGCACTTTTACAACTGATTTTGCAACATACGGGCACAATACAGGAATGACTATTACAAACATTGCCCATATTCCAAAACAAGAAAAAGCCGACAAAGTCTGATCCAAAACCGCTGACGACACAAAGGCCCCCAAGCTGTAAAAAAACATGATGTAGAGGATGGAGGCCAGAAATATTCCGAAAAGAGACATCCATTGGCTCACCCCAAAGTCCTCCCCTCCAACAGTGGCCAGCCAGGTTGATGTAAGTAAAAAGATTATCACTATGGGCAAAATAACGGCCAAACTGCCACCGAGGATTTTGCCCAGAATAATTTTTATCCTGGGAACACCTAATGAAAGCAATAGTTTGACGGTGCCCCCCTTCACTTCTCGATTGGTGGCATCATAGCTCAATAATAGTGCTAACAGGCTACCCAGGATACCCACGAGGGCAATGATGTCTATTTTTAAGTTGATTGATTCGATGGGATTATCGTCCAGGCTGTGCCCAGGCCCCTCCATAAAGGTAAACAATCCAGACCGAGTCAGGGCAACCGTTGTAGCGGGGTCAACGATTATTTCCATCGACGATGGCGGCAGAATTGGATCAACAATGTCAATAACGGTGGCAGAGTTAGCATATTTATCCAAAAGCTCTTCCTGGGATGTTAGCCTTAGCAAGTATTCATCATATTTTGACTTGTACTCAAAGTGCCGCGTGACCATCATTAGGAAAAAAGTAGCGATAATAAAAATAAAAGCCATGAGGAACCTGAAGCTCTTTAGGTGCTCCATGGCTTCTTTTTTAGCTAATTGAATTACCATGATCATCCTTCCCTAAGATCCAAGCGCATGAACTGCTTGTATGCAAATAACAGTAAAACGATTGCCTCTAAGCAGAGGATGAACATCGAAGCGAGGGCAACCATTAAATCGGAGGCAAAGCCCATCCTTTCAAACGTAAAGTCGACGTTTCGCCTTTCTCTCACCGCCAGGTTGGTTGTTTTGTGTTGCAAAATGCTCTTTTTTGCATGGATAGCATTTTGCACCCCATTGCCTACAATTTCCATGCTGGCACTATTGTATATGTCTGACGGCGACAGCAGTGCAAGCCAGCGGTTGACCCTGACATAGTTAGAAATCTGATTTCTATTCACTTCCCAGTCAGCATCGTGCTCTGTTTGTGTATTGTGTAGAACCGACCTCAAGTTTTCTGCCGGGGTTTTACCACTATACATTTCAAACAATGCCCGGCTCCACTTATCTTTTCTGGACTGTTCCATGGCCCTGGCGGAGGGCAATTTCACAAACAGCTTTGAAACCTGTGGTATCAGGGACGGCACGATGAAAACAAGCACTAGCCAGCACAGCACTCCTGTGACAAGGCTCTCGGGTGGCCTCTTGGTGAAAATTGAAATGGTCAGGCCAACCAGCAGGAAGAATAGGATGTATATCAGTGAAAAGACAGTAAACAAGCCTACTCTGACAATATCCGTAGATGTTATAAGCATGTTGTTCAGGGCGAGTATCAGGCAGGATATTATTGTGCATGTTAGCAACGGAACTGCGAGGCAGATGAAAGATGCCAGTAGTTTGCCAACTATCAAATTTTTTCTCGATGCACCAGACGCGCTTGCCAGTTTTAACGTGCCATCATACCTCTCTCCTGATACAGAGGCAAAGGTAATAAGTATCGCCGCCAAGCTCATTACCACCTTGACCACAAAATTCGTGTCCAGTGCAGGAAAAGTTGACAGGCGCGTGGAGACATCACTATCGCCAAGAGGCTTAACTGTATAGTCGGTAAGAAGTGCATCCGTGACCACTTCCACCGCCGAGCTTTTATCCATGCCTGTTGCAAAGGCCCCCAAGGGATTTGGGGGGATAGCTAGCGTCCATGGATCCTTACCGGTTCCAGTCACTCGGTGGGTCGCCGCCGTTACCTCCGTGTATGCCTTTATGCTAGACTTATAGCTGTCAATGCTGACTAGGAGGCCACAGACGCTCAAAATCACAAAGAGGCCAACAATCAATAAGAAGCGGAAGGACACTAAATTGAGCAGTATTTCGTGGCGTACAACACTTTTTAACATCTGCGACACTCCTATGTTACCCGCAATTCGTACTGCTCCAAGAATAACGTGATATTATTGTCGGCGTGTAAAGAAAGTTTCAAAGTTGTTCGAAGTTTCAGATTCATCGAAAAAACATAGCAATGTAGTAATTAAAACGACAAACGCAGGATACCCTTTTTCCTGATGTAGGCTTGTAAATAGAGAAATATCGGGGCAAGGAAATAGAAAAAAAGCAGGGCTATAAATGGTAGTGCGCGCAAGTAATTGAATGTGATGCCTGAATCTATGTAGTTGAAGCGTGGCATATCCGACAAGTCCAATTTGCTTCCAAGGCCATGGGCAGGGTTAAGTCGTCTGGCTTCTTCATATTTGCCTTTAATATATTCTCCTGAAAGCTGACTCCAGTTGGCTGTCACGTTGCCAAGGTGAGAAAAGCGGCCTATCCCCAAACATGAAAGTTCTTCCACGGCAAGCATGTACGCAGAATAGGGCGAAACGCAAGATGTTGCCACAGACACCATCACCTGCGTGAAGGCCGCCTTTTCATAGTTTTGAGTAAGGGCGTTTACTCTTTCATTGAATGGCTTATTGATAGTGGCATAGTCAATGGCACCGCTTATCTCTTGTTCGGGCATACCTTTGGCCAATAGTTCGCGGAATACAGCTCGGACTGCCTCGTCTCTTTCCACATTGTAAATATGGTTTATCTGGCGTTGCATTTGGACTGGGTTTGGGATTTTTACGGTGGTTTTTGCAATGTATGGACTAATCACGGGCACTACGATAACAAACAATATCCAAATACCAAAACAAGATAGAGCAGATAGCGTGTGGTCGGTGATGACAGACGAAACAAATGCACCAAGGCAATAGAAAAACATTACATAGATTATTGAGACAAGGAAAATACCCAGTAGCGACATCCACTGTGAAGTGCCCCATGGCTGACCCCCGACAATTGCAAACCATATGCACAAAATAATGAAAATGGCAACTATGGGCAAAATTGCCGCCATACTGCCTCCAGCAATTTTGCCTAGGATAATTTTCATTCGAGGTGCGCCTGAAGATAACAACAATCGTATCGTCCCCTCGTTGACTTCCCTATTGATGGCATCATAGCTCAAGAGGAGGGCTAGAAGGCTACCTAACAATCCTACCAAGGCGATTATGTCCATGTTGATTTTAACTTTGCTAAACGGATCGTCGTCAATGCTACTGTCCATGGGGCTACCTTGGACTATTGGCATAGCGGGATCGACAATTATTTCCAAGGGAGATGGTGGTACGATTGGCGCTTTGATACCGCCGATTCTGTTGTAGTTGGCATATTTGCTTAATGCTTCTTCCTGTGCGCTGATCCTCAACAAATAATCGTGATATTTTGATTTGTACTCAAAGTGTCGCGTAAGCATCATTACAAGAAATGTCACCAGGATAAACAGAAATGCGGTGACAAACCTGAAACTCCTGACGTGTTCGATAATCTCTTTTTTGGCAATATGGATAAGCATGTTAGCCCTCTCTCAGATCAAGCCGCATAAACTTGCTGTATGCAACGACCAACAAGATACAAATTTCCAGGCAGAGAATCAACACTGAAATTATTGCTGGCATCAGGTCAGAAGCAAAGGGATTCCTCTGGAAAACAAAGCTGGAATTTGCGGGGTCATTGAGTACATTGTCCTTGTGCTGTAGCACGCTCTTTTTTGCATGAATTGCATTTTGTAAACCATTGCCCACAACCTCCATGCTTGCATCGTTATAGATGTCCGCAGGCGACAGCAAATCAAAGTAGCGTTTGATTTTTGCATAATTGTTTATCTGATTTCTACTCCTCTCCCAGTTGCTAGCATTGTCATCCTGCAACTGCTGGATTGCGACAGCCTGGGAGGCGTTGGAATTTTCTATTTCAAACAATGTGCCGACCCATCTGTGCTTTCTAGCCTCTTCCATGGCTCTGGTAGAGGGCAAGTCGGCAAAGAGGCTTGTGGCCTGTGGAATCAGTGACGGCATGATGAACACAAAAAACAACCAAAACAATACGCCCGCAACTAGGCTCTCTTGTGGCCGCTGAGTAGCAATGGAGATGATGAGGCCGAGAAGCGTGAAAAACAGTATGTATATCAACGAGAACAGGAGAAAGAAGCCCACTCGCACAGCGTCCATTTGAGTTGCCAGCATGTTGTTTATTGCCAGAATGATACAGGCCACCACCGTGCAGATCAGCAACGGCACGGCAAGGCTGGCGAAAGAAGCTGTCATTTTGCCTAGAATTATATGTCTTTTGGAAAGCCCGGACGCGCTTGCGAGTTTGAGAACACCCGCAAACCTTTCGCCTGAAACGGAAGAAAAAGTAAGGATTATCGCCCCAAGGCTCAGTATTACCCGAATTGCAAAATTGAAGTCTAGGGTCTCAAAAGCTGACAAGCGCAGGGATACATTGTCTTTGCCAAGGCTCTTGACATCTATCAGGCCGACAATGGCACTATCAAGTGAAACGGACATGGCGGAGTATTGATCCATACCTTCAGAAAAAGGGCTTAGTGGGCTTGGTGGCACGGCAATGTGGTTGGGGTCGCCTTTGGCCATCGTCTCAGTATATTCACCCAATCGGACTTTATAATTATTGATATTTACGATGAGACCACCGAAAAACATCACCACAAACAAAGCAATTATCAGGTGAAAGCGAAAAGATGCAAGGTTGAGCAGTGTTTCGTGGAATATGATTTTTTTTAACATGTAGATGCAGAGCCTCCAAAAAACACTTAGGTTTGATTTGGCTAAAAAATGGAATTGGGGGGGTATAGCGGTTCAACTTTTTGTAGTTGAACTGCTATGTGCCAGGATTTGCTTGCAAATCATGGCCGTTTGTTGTTCATAGGCGGGCTTGGCTCGCCGTTAAGTGAACA
>Ga0082212_10001840_pt1 | contig 20766 bp, 20 predicted proteins | sample TergutNt197P3_FD_71548 | JGI IMG/M metagenome (GOLD analysis project Ga0082212, IMG submission 71548) | Neocapritermes taracua P3 segment gut microbial communities from Petit-Saut dam, French Guiana - Nt197 P3 | ecosystem: Host-associated > Arthropoda: Insects > Digestive system > Gut ... | reverse complement strand
CCCGCCAAGACAGGCAAATTTTGCCAAAGCTTCTTTAACCGCAGCCTTGGCGCCGTTGAAAGGATCGGCTTCCATTAATGCAGGATCAAAACCAAAACTCATAAGGCTGGCAGTAATGCTGTTCTTCAGATCGGCAGAAAGATTAGCATCACCGGATTGTAAAGCCGCAGGAAGCAAAGCCGCCATGCCGCATTCGGGGGTTGCCTGATATTTGCCGCCCCAGGGAAAAAGAACCGTAGCTGCGCCTATGGAACCGTCAAATCGTTCCTGCAAACCCCTTCTTGAACAGCTGCGAAGCGTTCCTAGTTCAGTTTTGATTTTTTTAAGCTGTTCCTGTGGGTCTTCGCTATGTGCAGTTCCAGTCAGACCGATCTGACTAGTCTGACCAGAATATACATTGATTATAACATCAGCGAAACGCGGGGCGCCGTGTGAATCAAGAAAATCTCTTTTCAGATTGGCAATGATTTTCCCCTGCCATCTCATTGTAAGTTTTGCCTGATCGTCTTTACCTTGAGTTTCACCGGCAGTTACCGTTGCTATCACAACCGCATCAAGGTTTTCCGCCGCCGCTTTTGTTATGAGCTTTTCGGCATTCTCCGGCGACACGACCACGGCCATTCTTTCCTGTGATTCGGAAATGGCCAGTTCTGTTCCGTCCAATCCGGAATATTTTTTCGGCACTGCATCCAGATTGATATCAAGGCCGGGAGCAAGTTCCCCGACAGCGACAGATACACCGCCTGCACCGAAGTCATTGCAGCGTTTAATAAGTTTGGTAACTTCGCTGTTACGAAAAAGGCGCTGGAGTTTCCGTTCTTCGACAGCATTTCCCTTTTGCACTTCGGCCCCGGCAGTTTCCACCGATTCGCCCGAGTGTATCTTGCTGGAGCCGGTTGCGCCGCCGATTCCGTCACGTCCGGTTTTTCCTCCGACCAGCACTACCATGTCGCCTTTAGCCGGAGACTCTCTGCGTACCTGAGCTTCGGGAACCGCTCCGATTACGGCCCCAAGTTCCATCCGTTTTGCCGCAAAACCGCTGTGGTAAAATTCCGCGACCTGACCAACAGCAAGGCCAATCTGATTTCCGTAGGATGAATACCCTGCGGCAGCTTCGCGGGCAATTTTGATCTGAGGAAGTTTTCCCGGCAATGTTTCTGTCAGGGGACGGCGCGGATCAGCGGCTCCGGTGATCCTCATGGCCTGGTAAACATAGGCCCGGCCGGAAAGAGGATCGCGAATTGCTCCGCCCAAACAGGTTGCCGCTCCTCCAAAAGGTTCAATTTCCGTTGGATGATTATGGGTTTCATTTTTAAAAAGAAGCAGATAGGGTTCTTCGGTTATGTGATTATCGCAGTCGAATTTTGCTGTTACTTTAATTGTACACGCATTGATTTCAGGTGATTCATCCAAATCAGGAACAAGACCGCGTTTTTTCAGCAGCCTGGCTCCGATTGTCGCCATGTCCATTAACGTACGGTTCCGCCCGGCGGCGGCTTCTCCGTACAATTCGGCTCTGGCTTCTTCATACAGAGCAAGGGCTTTTTGCAATGGTTCAGTGTTTTTTCCGTTTACAGTGATTGATTCCAGGATAGTGGTAAAAGTAGTATGCCGGCAATGATCGGACCAATAAGTGTCGAGAATTCGGAGTTCCGTTAAGGCAGGATCGCGGCCTTCTTTGGCAAAATAATCCCGGCAATACTCCAAATCGTCTCTTGACATTGCCAAACCGTAGTTTTTTGCAAGGGCGTCAAGTTCCTCTTTGTTTAAGCGAATAAAACCGGCAAGAACAGGAATATCCGGCGTCATTTGGAAGGCAGTGATCTGTTGATATGTATCAGCTGCCAGCCTGGAATCAACAGGGTTTACCAGGTATGATTGAAGCGCTTTTAAAGCTTCATTGTTTATGGCTTCGCCTGAAGAAAGTACAAAAAACTTTGCACAACGGACAACCGGCTTTATCCCTACCGCCAGTTCTGTACATTGTTCGGCTGAATCGGCTTTTTGATCGTATTGACCGGGTAAATATTCAATACCGAAAGCCGCACTGTTATCTGTTCGAGGAACATCATCGCAAAAATAAACATGATCGCACTGAGGTTCGGAAAAAACGGTTTTTACCGCTTTTTCAAATTGTCCGGCTGATAACCCTGACACATCATAACGGAAAAGGATGCGAAGCTGCTGGATTTTTGCTATTGAATCAAACTGGTTTCCAAAAAAATCAATTAAGTCGCTTTTAAGCCGCTGGGCTTCAAGGTCATAACCGCTTCTCTTTTCTACATAAACCCGGTATGTCGGCATAGTTGATTATCACTTGAAATCAATCGCATTGACAATAGTGATTAGTAATTGTAATCTAAAAAACAATTACCGGTCCTGTAGCTCAGTGGATAGAGCGACTGCCTCCTAAGCAGTAGGTCGGCCGTCCGATTCGGCCCAGGATCAAGAGGGGAACCTTCTTCGAACCACTTTCAGTAGTTCGACTCGGTTGAGTATACAAGAGGGGAACCTTCGCCTATCAAAGACAGGCTCGGTTGAGGATCAAAGAGCTAGCTTTTGGTCCCGCTCAATATCCATAATCATCTTAACCCGCCGGGCATGGCGTTCTCCTTCAAATGGGGTTTCAAGCCATATCCGGACTATCATTTTTGCGAGATCGGGGCCTACAACCCTTCCGCCCAATGCAAGCATGTTGGCGTCGTTGTGCGCCCGGGAAAGCTTTGCGCTGTAACAGTCGCTGCATACCACGCAGCGTATTCCTTTAACCTTGTTGGCTGCCAGTGATATGCCCACTCCGGTTCCGCACATAACGATTCCCTTTTCACATTCACCGGAGGCAACAAGCTGAGCCGCCTTATAACCCCACAGCGGATAATCGGTGCTTTCCGTGCTGTTCGTTCCGATATCCCGGTAGGGGAGTTTCAGTTCGTCAAAAACTTCAATTACGGGCTGCTTGAGGATCAGCCCTCCGTGATCACTGGCCAGTACAATCATTTTTTTCTCCAGTATATTATTCAACCTTAAAACGCGAAACTTCCTTCATTAAAAAAGCAATGTCTTCGCGGTTCTTACGGCTAATTTCATTGACATGATTAACCGCTACATTGATTTCTTCCGCACCGGAAGCCATCTCGTTCATACCTGCGGCAATCTCCTGGGTTACCTTTTCCAGGCTATCGCTTTCCGTTATTACTTCCTTGCTGCCTACAAGCATTTCCTCGGAACCGCTCTTTACCTGCTGCGTTATTCCGTTTACTTCAACAACACCTTCAACTATTTGCCTGCTCCCTGCCCCCTGTTCCTCCATTGCATTGCGGATGTGTTCTTCCTGATCCGATACGATCCTTACACTTGAATCAATGGCTTCGAACCTGGCTAACACGTTTTCCGTAGCACGGGTTATCTTGTCTATTGATTCTTTTATCTTTTTCAATACATTGCCAATTGTCTTGGATTGTTCGCTGGAACTCTCCGCCAGCTTGCGAATTTCGTCAGCGACTACGGCAAAACCCTTGCCGGATTCCCCCGCATGGGCCGCTTCTATCGCTGCGTTCATCGAAAGCAAATTCGTCTGGCTGGCTATGTTCTCCATTACCGAGTTAATCTCCAAAAGTCCTTCGGACTCACGGGCGATTTCCTGTATGTCCGTGGCCACATCCTGCAATCCGGTCCGTCCAACTTCGGAGGCATCCCGCAAGGTTTGAACATTGACCGCATTGTTGGTAAGCGTTCCGGTAACCGACTGAATATTGGCCGCCATTTCCTCAATAGCTGATGAAGCCTTTGAAATAGTGGAACTTTGCTTTTCTACAAGTCCGCCAAGCTTGTTGATATTTACTACAACCTGTTCCATAGTAGCATGGGTTTCGCTGACGCTGGCGCTCTGGTTTAAAATGCGGCTTTTGATATTCTGAACATTGGCGGTAATTTCGTTGATCGCCGCTGCGGTTTCGGTCATGTTGCTGGCCAGTTCATTACCGGTATCGGACAGCGATACCGCCTGTTTTTTAATTATAACAACCATGTTGCAAATTTTCTCCAGGGTCCGGTTAAAGTAATGAGCAAGGCTGCCGATTTCGTCTTTTGAACTGACAGCGATAGTCCGGGTCAGATCCCCTTCGCCTTCGGAAATATCTTTAAGGGTATCCCCTACCCTGACAATAGGCCTTACAATGTTCAGCGTAATAACAAGCGCCAAAAGAATGCTTGCAATTAATGCAACAACGATAACCACTTTAATAATGAGTTCATACTTCAGGCCAAGATTGTAGATTTCATGCGTTTTATCATTAAGCAAAACACCATACCGGTCATTAATCTGTTCCAAATTGGTGATAACTTCCTGCGTTTTCGGCAAGACATCCTCTCTGAACTGTCTTGTCGCTTCTTCCGTTGCATCGTTGTTAAGGTTATTAACAATTTCCCCGGCCTTGCTGTGAATAAAAACATGAGGGTCAACGACCTGACGCAGAAGAGAAATAACCTCCGGGTCGGCAATTGTTTTAACTTCATCACTGTTGAGCCATTTGCCCAAAGAACAGGCTGCGGAATCGATCGATCCTGTGAACTCCGCTTTTTCATACACCGTCTCGGTAAGCAAGTGCCTCCATGTATAATGTGAATTCAATATCGACGAAATGTTTGATCTGGTTTCTGATATAGCAAGAACTTCTGCCGATAAATCCGTCAGCTGTTTGTCGCTATAGAGTCCCAATACACCAAGAAATATTCCTATTGCAGCAACAATAATAAAACCGCCGAAAAGTTTTGTACGAACTTTCATTTCAAATTTCCTTATTTTTTTAATTTTTTGTTTCCCCGAACGTTCCGATGAAGAAGGAAAACAAATGTTCCATGCAAATAATTTAACATAAATAACAGAGAATCACCAGAGAATTTATTTTTTTTGTTGCATTAAAATGCTTTAGGTTACTTTTTTTTCGCTCTTCGTTTTCTGATACCCTGAGAAACAACATACAGCAGCAACGCCAGGGCATTGGGAAGTCCCAATAGAGCGGTTGCAGGAATACTTGCAATACTTTGTATGCTTTGCGCTGCCATTTCTGCCAATGCAAAGATCAGGCATGCAATAAAAACTCCTCCTGCATTGCGAAAACCAAGATACACCGCGGCAAGGCTGATCCATCCACGGCCTGCAACGCCTCCTGGTGTATAAGAACCCACTCTGAAGCAAAGAAAAGCTCCGGCAATTGCAGCAAGAAATGCCGAAACAGCCCAGGCGCCTTCCCAATATAAACCGGGCCGGATTCCTCTTTCCCTGGCCGCTTCAGGTGACAGCCCTGAAGCGCGAAGCCTCATCCCCCAGGGTGTTTTTTTTATAAAAAGAGCGGCGATAATTACAACAAGCCACGAAACATAAACCGAAAGAAGATGCCCCGATAAAATTGTACCCAGAACAGGAATATCATTAATATACGGAATATTGTAATGGCGCGGCATATTGAATTCCGGAATGCGGACAACTCCCTTGGTACCAAACCACAGTATCGAAAGGGCGTCGGTAATACCTGCAACTGCTATGTTGACGGCAAGCCCTGCAATAAAAGGATTGGCTCCGGTTTTTCGTACAAAGCGGGCAAGAGCCCAGCCGGTTAATGCGGCTGCACAGGCGCTTGCCGCTGTTCCCAAAACAACCGATCCGGTTCGGGCAATAACGACCCATGCAAAAAATGCACCGGCAGTCATAAAACCTTCGGTAAAAATTCCCAATACACCGGCAAGCTCTGTAAAAAGGGCGCCGGCAGATGCAATGGTCAGCGGAGCGGCGGAAGTAAAAAGCCGGTTAAAAAAATCAATCACTGGCTTCTCCCCCTAAGATAACGAATACCGAATGGCAGAGCAGCCAGAAACAGAACTGCCGCCTCAATAAAAGCCGCAGTTTCAAAACCGAAACCTGCCTGAAGTATAACCGCACCGGCGCCTGTCTTAATAGAACCAAAGATAAGGACAGCCGGCAAAAGGAGCAGCGGTTCATTTCCTGCAATAAGAGCAAGGGCAATGCCGTTCCAGCCAAGACCGCCGGAAAAACCCTGGTAACACATACCGTATGTTCCTGCAACAGCAAAAAAACCGGCAAGACCGGCAAGAGAACCTGACACAGTCATGGCCGGAATAAAACGTTTATCCGGATCAATGCCGGCAAAAAGCGCCAGATTCGGAGCGACACCTGCAATGCGAAAACGGTAGCCTAATACAGTCCTGCGGAAAATCAATTGAAACAACAAAACAAGAACCAAAACAATTATTATGGAAACGGATAATGAAGAAGGCGGCAGAAGTTTTAACAAAAGCCTTTCGGAAGATAATTTGTCGGTAGCCAAAAGATTCATCCCCGGGCTGCGGAGTACTGCGGAAATAAGGTAGTCTCCTGCCGGAATAAGTGCGGCAGCCAGCAGAAAAGAAGTAATAAGTTCGTTGGCATTGATTTTTTTCCTTAATAAGCCGGAAACACTACCCATAATTCCGCCGGTTGCAGAAGCAGCCAGCGATGCCAAAAAGAGCATCAGCGGACCGGGAAGATTAATATTATTTAAAAGTACAATTGCAGCAGCGCAGCCGCCTAAATAAATTTGTCCTTCGCAGCCCAAATTAAAACAACCGCCGCGGAAAGCGACAAGCGATCCTAAGGATGCTGTAAGCAGTAATGCCATACTGTCCAGAGTATTTCCTGTAAACCAGCTATTGGACCAGGGACCGGAAAAAAATATTATCAGCGTTTTAAGGGGATTATTTGAACCGGCGATGATAAAAATAATTGGAATAATAAAAGCGCACCCAAGAGGAATAATAATACCAAGCACAAGGTCTTTATTGGCAGAGCCGGTCTTTTTCATAAAGGTCTCCGGCTTTCAGGTGCAAGAGGTTTGTTATAGCCCGGAGCCGGGAGACGGCGTGCACCTGTACTTCCAACCATCGCTGACTGGATTATTTCTTTTACCTTCTGCGGTCTGCTGACATTTTTAATTTTTACAATTCTTGAAATGGTTCCGTCACACAGTACTGCAACAGAATCCGACAGTTTCATGAGTTCTTCAACATCGGTGGAAAAAATTACAACCGCTGTATGTTCATTGGCTTTTTCCCGAAGTAAAGAGGCAAGCCGTTTCCGGTAACGCAGATCAAGCCCGCCGCCCGGTTCAGAAAGAACCATCAGTATACTATGTTCGGCCATTTCTCTGGTTAAAAGCAATCGCTGTAATTGACCGCCTGAAAAAGCTGAGGCGCTTGCTCTCTTTCTGTGAGGGACTTTTGCCGCTGTCATTACCGATTCTGTCCATTTGTTGATTTCTGCCGAATTCATAATACCGAATTTATGAAAACGCCGGTATGCATGGATAAGCAAAACATCCCGTATGGACAAATATTCCCCTTCGATTCTTTGTCCAAGATAACAGCCTCCTGATGAACGGAATCGCTTTATCCGCTTTACCGTACTTTTTTCTGCGCCGGAAAGTTCTGTTTTGTCTATTTGCAATTTTCCCTTAAAAGGCAAAAAACCTGTTAACGCCAGTTCCAGAGTCTCCAATCCGCTGTCCCGCACACCGGCAATACCCATGATGGTTCCCTGTTCAATTTCCAAATTAAGTCCCCGTATCAGGGGATATCCCGGGACATGTACCTTAAAATTTTCCAGTTTTAAGACAGGTTTTTTCGGCGCCGGTGTAAATGATACCGGGGAAATGTTATCTGATGCAGAAAAATGTTCGTATGATGATTGATGTACCAGATCACCCGATTCTGCGCCGAAGATATAATGGTATAGTTCTTTATTTGAAAGTTCAAAAGGCTTGCAGCAAATTTGAGTTTTTCCCTGACGCAGTATGGTAAGACGGTCGGCAATTCTTAATGCTTCTTCGAGTTTATGTGATATTAAAACAATTCCCTTGCCTTCATCCTTTAATAATACAAGCAGATCAAAAAGTTTTTCAGTTTCCGCGGAGCTCAGTATTGCAGTCGGTTCGTCAAATATTAAAAATTGAATATTACGCAGCAGCAAGGTAAGTATCGCCGCTTTTTGCCCCTGGCTGACTGAAAGAGTTTCAGTCAGGCTGTCCATAGGCAGATTAAAATTGAGATGTTCATTTAAATCAGAAACCCTGTTCCGGTATTTACGGCGATTTACAAATAATGGCGGATGTTTTCCGGAGCCGGTTATGCAATTTTCCCAGACAAGAAAACCCGGAATCTGGTGAGGACGCTGAAGTACCATGCCAATCCCTGCTGCAAGAGAATGTGAAGGAGAAGAAAAGTGCTTCTCCTTTCCGTTTACATATATAATTCCCGGATTACCGTAAACTCCTTCTCCGCCGGGTTTCATAAAACCGGCCATAATGTGCATCAAGGTGGATTTCCCTGCGCCGTTTTCCCCCAACAGGACATGGATTTCACCTTCGTGCAGATCGAAATCTGCTCCGTCCAGAGCAGTTACTCCGTTTGAAGAAAAACACTTGTGCATTTTCTTTAATTCGACCATTAACTGTATTGCCTCATTATGGTAACAATAGTTCTCCGTTCCGGATTTTTGCAATCATCTCAGCCTGTTTTTTTCTGATTTCTTCCGGAACTGCATCAATATAGTAAGGATCGTTTTCTACAAAATCAACATAACCGTCGTTCACTCCCATTGTCTCTGTCTTGCCGAAAGGCAGTGTTCCGGACAAATACCTGAGTGTCTGGTAATAGGCTGCAAGATCCTGATACAGCACGGAGCTGCCGATCACAGTGCCGGGTTTTATATTGTAACCGTTAGTGTCGAACCACACAACTTTTGCATTGTGCTGGCTTGCAGTATTCACCACCCCTTCATTGGCTCCGCCTGCAATGCACATTATAACCCGTACTCCGTTACGTATCATGTCGGAAGCAAGCTCCGCCGCTTTTGCTGCATCGTACCAGTTGCCTACAATACGAAAGTCTACTGTGTAAAGGGGATCCACCGCCTGGGCGCCTTCGAGGTATCCGGGAAGGATTGTATTGTTCATCACCGGATATTCCTGAGCTGCAACAAGGCCAATCCTCTTTGGGCCGCCATGGGCTGTAGTTTCCAGGGCGGCGATGTATCCTGACATATAGGCCTGTTCCCGTTGATTATAACGAAATGCATATACATGGGAATTTCCTGTCATTTCCCCATCAAGCAGCATAAAGTATTGATTTGGAAATTTAGCCGATATTCCCGAAACAATGTCCGGCAGGGAAGGATTGGAAGAAACGATCAGACTGTAAGAACCGGAAGCCGTCATAGCAGTTAGTTTGTTTTCCCATTCAGCCTGATTATAACCGCCTTCAATAACAGTAACCACAGCCTGTTCTGTACCGGTATCGCTGTTGTGCTTTTCCGCTGCTGACTGTACTCCCCTGGCGAGCATCTCATAAATAGGACTACCGGACATAATACCGGGAATAAAAACACCTATTGTTATAGCTTGTTCTTCGCTTTCGGCCTGTTCACTCATTGCTTTAATATTTTTTAAAAAATCATAGTAATTGCAGCCAGAAAAAAAAGCAGTTAAAAATAACAGTGTCCCCATTAAGAAGGCGGTAAACAGTGAACGTTTCATAAAAGCCCCGCTGTAATAATAAAGTAAGTATACAATAGTTGCACTCGTGGGGTCAATATGTAAATAAATAACTAAAAATGATGATTTTTGTCAATTCTTCTGTGCCAAATACGAATATAGTATAATGAAACAAGGAGTATTTTATATATGGATCAACTTACTGCTTCCCAAAAAAATTATGAAAAGCTGGGCGGCTGGCTTCTGGTTTTTGTTATTCTGCAATTTGGTCTTTTTATCTTAACCACTGCTTCGGTAATTGTCAGTGTAGTAACTTCCAATGCAGGGCTGCCGCGATTTTACACGTTTGTACCGTACGTCGTTCAAATCTGTTTAACATATTTTTATATTAGCTGTGTTTTAAGAAAACCGCCGAATGCATTGTTCCAAATAAGGAATACTCTTAGGCTTTTTACAATAATTGGAATAGCTCCTCTTGCAGTACTAACTTTTATTCTGCCGGTACGAATGGAAACAAGCGGCGGAATTCCTTCTTCATTTAGCGGGTTGCTTATTGCGATGGTTGTATTTAATTTTGTCTGGCATCTTGGCTGGTTTCTTTATTTTAAGCGTTCCAGACGTGTAGCCGTTTATTTTGGTCCAATAACCTCGGAAGACAGTGCCGGTGTCCAGGAAAGGGAATATATCGGCAACCTTCCGGTGAAATTTATCAAAGTGATTGTAATAATCCTGCTGGTGTGTTTTATTCTGATGGTTGCCGGCTTTATTCTGATAAAGTTAGCTCCCTAAGCCGTTATCGAAAGTTCAATCAAGGCGAAATTCATATTCATATTGGTATTCCCCCCTTTAACATTTCTCCTTTTCCGCGTTATCCTGTAATTAATGGGAAAAATAGTTATTGATGACATTGATATACACTTTGAAAAGAAGCCTATCAAAAATATGTACCTTCGCATTAAAGCAACAGACGGAAAAGTAAAAATGACAGTTCCTGTTTCCGCTTCCGAGGAAGATATAAAAAAGTTTGTCCTTTTAAAGATTTCCTGGATAAAAAAACGGCGTAAAAAGCTGGCAGATAAACCCCGTCCGGTGGAACTTAATTATGTAACCGGTGAAACCTTGTGGCTGTTGGGAAAACAGTATCCGCTGAATGTACAGCATGGCAGTGTTAATACAGTTTTTGTAAATGAACCCGAAATTATTTTACAATTAAGGAATAACACTACAAAGACCAGCAGAGCAAAAATTATAGAAGAATGGTACCGTGATGTACTTAAAAAGATTGTTCCTGTGGTTTTGGAAAAATGGGAAAAAACAATAGGGGTAAAAATAACAGAATGGAAAATACAAAATATGCGTACAAAGTGGGGTACCTGTAATATCCGTGAACGGCGCATAGTGCTGAACCTTCACCTGGCCAAGCGATCCCCCGATTGCCTTGAGTTTGTAATTATCCATGAATTAATTCACTTGTTGGAAAAATCGCACGGCGCACAATTTAAACAATATATGGATGTATATTGCCCGAATTGGAAGAATATCAGGAAGAGTTTGGCTAGCAATTTGCATTGAGCATCTGCCATACGCATTATCTGCATGAAACCTGGGAAAGGGTGAGGCAAATGCTCAGTGGTAGTATGGAGGTTTTTTAACTATGGTAAAAAAAACTTGTAGGCAATATTACGCTTGGTTTTTTCTGAAGTTATATCTAAAAGGAACAATGTCGAAAAGGAATAAAGACAAAAAATAATTGAAAATAGTAAATTAATAGATAAGAAAATAAAACAAATAGAAATAAGGGTTGAAAGAATTCCTATTTTTCCGGTATAATTTGTATGAGGATAAATATATGATTGCAGTTAGAGGAATATATCAAGGCGGAGATACAGTCAAGTTGGACGGTTCGTCAGTGCCAGTTCATGGGCCGTATGAAGTGGTAGTAGCGTTTTTAAACCCGGCACAACAGCCTGAAGATTCAGAAAAAACGACGGATGAAAAATACGCCAGAAGACAAGAAGCGTTCCAGCGTTTTATGCAATACAAGGGAACGCTCCCGGCTGATTTTGATTATAAGAAAGAATTGGCTGAATATCGGAATGAACGTTATGGTCATATTGATTGATACGAATGTCATATTGGATCACCTTATATCTCGCCAACCGTTTGTTGACATTGCAGATGGGATATTACAGCTGTGCTTTGAACAAAAATGCAGCGGGTATATCGCAGCGCATAGTATTACCAATATTTTTTATATTATTCGCAAACATTTCTCCACAAGCGAGAGAAAGGGAATATTATTAGAGCTTTGTGAATTTATTGAAGTTGCCGGCATTCAAAAAAAGCAGGTTATTGATGCGCTTGTCAATGAAGATTTTGATGATATAGAAGACCGTCTGCAGGTCGAATGTGCCCGGTCAGTAAATGCTGACTACATTGTTACACGTGATATTACCGATTTTGTTAACTCACCAATTCCGGCTATTTTACCGGAAGATTTTTTACAAAAAATGACGGCATAGGAGAGATTTTCTTGTTTAGTATATCTCGTTTCAAGCACCGTTACAGAAATCTTATGTTTAACGCTTAGCAACATTATTTGAGTCAGGTACCCACGGCAAAGTGGATACTATTACATATCTTAAATCCGCTTATATCGCCAATTGAATGGTAACCTAAGAAACACATTCCTGTCCGTCTGTTCCCCACAAGAGGGCTTAGGCATTTCGTAGCTGTTTCTTAGGTTACATCTCCTTAGCCAGTGAAGTCCATTTGGCTTTATTGCGTTCAGTTCGTTACATTTTTGTAGCCTGTATTTGATCGCTGATCCAGCTTATCTCCGAACCCTGATCCAGCTTATCTCCGAACCCTGATCCAGCTTATCTCTGAACCCTGATCCAGCCTATCTCTGAACCCTGATCCAGGCTGGATCCGAACCTTATGGCATCAACCCAAAATTCCTCACGCAGGGATCGCAAAGATCGCAGAGTTATGGAAAAGAATATTATTATTCCCCTCTGCGTTCGCTGCGTCTCTGCGCTTTGCATGCCGCCATGGAGGGCGGTGTCTTTATTGCATCCCGTAGGGATGGCGGAGTTTTTGCACTGCAAAAACTCCAACGTAAAGAATCCGCATGGATGCGGATTCTTTACGCTTCCTCTAAAACAAAACTGCTGGTTATTACCCGTGGGGTTTTAAGGGTGGTACCCGAGCCTGCGTATTGGGTACGGATTTCTATGTGGTTCTCTACCCATTCGGTCTTTGGGGCTATGCCGATTATTTCTGTTGGGGTGTTTTTGGCTATGCGTGATACTTTAACCGCCTTGGATGGGTCGTCTACGGGGACAAAGTACAACCCTACGCCCGGGTCATCTCCTGCTATTTTGAGTTTATGGCCGTGGATAACGAACTGATCGCCTGCGGTATACAGGGTGTTTACGGAGTTCTCGTCTGTGTCGGTGAACTTGTCTATCCAGCCGGAGGTGTCGGCAAGGCCGGTTATATCTACGCTGATTTTATCTATTAGTTTGCGGAGTCCGGAGCGGATGCCGAACCGGAAGCTGATAGGGTTCTTCGCCTGGTTGTGCGCTTCGTTTACCGAATTAAACGTACCGCCGATGTTGGGGTATATGCTGTAATACCCGTTATTAACGGCGAACCCGTCACACAGTTGGTAGGCTACCTCGTCGTTGTATTGATGAACATAGTCGATAAGGTCTTCCAGCTTGCCCGTAAAGCCGGCGCGGGTCTTCATAATGGCGCAGACTTCTTCCATAGACAGGGTTTTGTCGCTGTCGGTACGGGCAATGTACGCACCCTCGACCTTGGGGAGATAATTCGGGTACAGCTTTACCCGGATATGATGCAGGACTCTTTCTACATCGGTAATTGATGGCATAATATGCCTCCTTATAATTGGCACACTTGCGCGGCCTTGTGTATTAGGGCTGATCCGAAGACGGTAACACCGCCGTATTTGATTATGGATCAGCTTCCTTTACTGAGTATGTGAATGTTTTTTGTTATTTGATTTTTAATGGATTATTACTTGAAGTTTTTAATTGCGGTTTATTAAATAGATACGGTGTTTTCTACATGGCATACCTCCTTTGCAGCATAGATGCTGTACTTGTTTTTTTTGCTCACACGGAGTCACGGAGGCACAGAGAAGTTGTTATTCCTCTCTGTGTTCTCCGTGCCTCTGTGCCACCGTGTGAAATCTTCTTTCCTCATTGCTCATTGTTCTCTGCTATCTCCTATATGTGGTGTTCCGTTACGCCGGAAGCGCTACACGAATTTGGTAGTTCCGTTGCGTGTAATACCGGCGCTTTTGCCAAGCGCACAGTTTCTTTGGCCTGCATTCTTGCCATGTTAACCATTTGGCTAATAATTGCACCTGCTAAATCATCGCCAATTTCTGCAACAGAGGCTTCCATCAGATAACTGAGATGAAAGGCAATTGTGCTGTTATTAATTACTTTTTCATTGGTATAAGGAGTGCCGGAAATTTCTACATTTATTTTAAGATTACGCTTTAATACTGTATTCATATCAGTAAGAGTGGCATCTGCCGTTAAGATAAGTGGAGCTACAGTCCAGGCATCTTTAAAATTGTTCTCTATAATCGCTTTCTGGCTGGCTGTCAGACCTGCCGGGAAATTAATGGTTACCGTGCCTTCAAACTTTGCAGGAGTAGGAACGACATACGAACTTGCCCCTGTCAATCCTGCAACACTGTCCCCGCCGCCGCCACCACCGCCGCAGCCTGCTGCTATGAATAATGGCATGGCAGGTATCAGCCATAAAACCAGTGCTACTCGTCTGCCTATCTTTATTTGTGCTTTCATACATTGCTCCCATACATGACAGAATTAAACCGACGTTTTATTTACTCGTTTTGCAATGCAAACTTGCTTATTGCATAAATGAAAGCTGAAAGGCGCTATTTGCAGCATGTTTGGGTATTTTTAATACATTTTTCTATATAAATACGAACTTTAAGGTAAATTCTTACTTGCTAAGTGTTAATTTTTATGTCATTATCTTCAATGTACTTGGCGTTTTCTATGTAACTATAAAGTGCTAGATTAAAACGTCCCTTTATTTTAATCGCTTTGGTTAACTGCTCCCTGACCACTACTTCCCTCTGTGTCTCCGTGCCTCTGTGTGAAATCTTCTTCTTTGCGGCTTGGCACTTTGGCGAGAACCTTCTTCGAGAGTACAATCGTCAAGGGCCTTCGCGGTGTGAGCCTGTTACCGCCCCAGGGGGCTTATTTGGAGCAAAAAACCGGATAGCTGCCTCATGGTAATAAGCTGTTCTTTCTTCTGCTGTCATCCCATTTGTTTCATCCTGAATCATAAGCCGGGCAGCATGAACTTCCCGAAGGGACTGCGGTTCACGTGCAAGATCAGGATCGTTCAGATAATCGTCAATCGTCTTCTTCATGATAAGGACACGCCAAGTGTCAGCCACCATTTTAACCTGGTGCTGTTTTGTTTGCCTACCCAGATATGGCGGAGATCTGCAAAATCTTATTCTTCCCTGTCCCTTTCCATACCATTGGAAAGGGTAATGGCAATAATAATCAATCATAAAAACTGCCATATACTGCTGAGTCAGGTATGCGAAGACCATCCATAAATATCAATATCTTTTCTCTTGACATGATAGCATTTTGTGCTATTATATGGGGGCTTTTTTAGAAGCTATAGGAGTGAAACCATGAAAACTATGCAATATAAAGGTGGCTGCAGAAGCTCTGGCCTTCGCTGAATGAATCTCTTCGCAGCAATTTAATGAGCAAAGCGGCGTGTGCTTGTGTTCAGGTCGGTTAATGCCAATTTAGGTTTTCATTACGGATATGGTCAAGAAGGCAGAATTACCATATAGTTGATACATGGGCAAGCATGAGAAACTGGTACAGAAAATTCTGTCAGGGCGTCAGGATAATTCAGTACAATTTACCGAGGCAGTTACGTTATTACAAGCCCTTGGATTTTCCCTGCGAATAAAGGGCAGTCATCATATTTTTGACCGGGAAGGGATAGAAGAACTCATCAATATACAGTCCGATGGTTCAAAAGCCAAAGCCTATCAGATTAAACAGATCAGAGAACTTATCTTGAAATACCGATTGGAGGCAAAAGATGAATAAATACGAAATCATAATCTATTGGAGCGACATAGATAATGCCTATATTGCAGAGGTTCCCGAACTTGCCGGGTGCATGGCCGACGGTAAAACCTACGCCGAAGCGCTTTGCAATGCAGAGGTGATTATCAGTGAATGGATAGAAACCGCCCGATCTTTAGGCCGTTCAATTCCGGTTCCTCGTGGCAAACTGGTATACGCATAATAAACCGGACTAATGCCGGAAAAGGGTAAGGCAGGCGTCATGGCGAGAACTTCTGGAGCGCCCACAGAATCCGATAAAGCGGATTCTGCTTCTGTAACGTAATTCTATTTTTAGTGGGGCTACAGCATTTACTTATTTTGAAGAAACGTCCTGTGGGCGCTATTCTTTCGCAGAGGGCTTATTTGAAGCAAAAAACCGGATAGCTGCCTCATATATGGCGGAGATCTGCAAAATCTTATTCTTCCCTGTCCCTTTGCTGGATGTATTCAGATATTCTGTATTACAGGCTCACTTATTTCTTCCTGTTCGCAATATCAATCCAGACCGCCAGAAGCAGAATAAAGCCTTTTACCATGTACTGGACCAAAATGTGCATATTCATCAGGCTCATGCCGTTGTCAAGGCTGGCCATTACAAGGGCGCCGATAATCGCCCCGAAAATGGTTCCTATGCCGCCGGCAGGGCTGGTCCCGCCGATTATACAGCCGGCTATGACTTCAAGTTCAAAACCGCTTCCCGATGCGACGGTGGCAGCGTTAATACGCGATGTAAACACAATAGCGCCTACGGCGGTCATGGTTCCCATCAGCATACAAATACCCATCAAGGTTTTTCTGACATCGATCCCGGAAAGCCTTGCCGCTTCCACATTGCCTCCGATTGCGTACACGTGCCGCCCGAAGGGTGTTCTGTTAGTAATGATGGTAAATATTCCTGCAACAACCATTAGGAGCAGAATGGCATAAGGAATGCCGCGGTAACTGCCGAGTACAAAGCCAGTCCCTAAAATAGCTCCCAGAATAATAACTATCTTTACTGCCTCCAAAGACGGCCGCAGAACCGTAAACCCGTTTTGAATCCGGTTCTTTCTGCTTCTGAAATTTGCTGCAAGGTAAATAATGGCCGCAATGATTACCAGAATAATTGTTGTGACATGCATACCATCTTCGCCCAGGAAAACCTGAGGAATATAACCCTGCCCGATTTGCCTGAACCCATCGTTGGTTCCCACAATAGTGTCTCCCCTGGTTATCATCAGGGTGAATCCCTTAAAGGCAGTCATACTGGCAAGAGTAACAATAAAGGCAGGAACCCTTCGATAGGCGATCCAAAAGCCGTGCCAGCAACCCACCGCAAAGCCCAGGGCAAGAGTTATGGCAATCGCTATAACAGGATTTATCCCTTGCTTAAACATTAACCATGCTACAAAAGCTCCCAGAGTCCCGCATACGGAACCGACTGAAAGATCGATATTTCCCGCGACCATGACCAGTACCATTCCGCTGGTCATTGTGGCAATGGTAACCATCTGCATAGAAAGGTTTGAAAGGTTTCTGGCAGTTAAAAAGATACCGCGTGTTAATACAGAAAATATTACCCATATCAAGAGTAAGGCGGCAATCATCGTATACTGCCGTGTATTGTTCTTTATTACGGTAACTAATTCAGAACTGAATGATTGTTCCTTTGACTTATTAATAGTGCTCAATTTAATTGCCTCCTGTTATCTCTTCCTGTTGGCAATATCTATCCAGACCGCCAGAAGTAAAATAAAGCCTTTTACGATGTATTGGATCATAAGAGGCAGGTTCATAAGGCTCATTCCGTTGTCCAGGCTTGCCATAACCAGGGCGCCGATAATTACCCCGAAAATGGTTCCTACACCGCCTGAAGGACTAGTCCCGCCGATGATGCAGGCTGCAATAGTATCCAATTCAAAAAGATTGCCGGCCGCAGTGGTGGCAGCATTAAGGCGGGCGGTAAAAACAATGGAAGCCACACCGGTCAATGTTCCCATCAGTATACAGATAGTCATTATCGTTTTTCTGATATTGACACCAGACAGCCTGGCAGCTTCTATGTTGCCTCCGATGGCGAACACGAAGCGCCCAAAGGGAGTTCGGGATGTAAGGATTGCAAAAATCCCGGCAACCATAAGCAGGATCACAATTGCATAGGGTATACCCCGGTAACTGGAGAATACCAAACCCACACCGAGAATGGCGAGAGAAATAATGACAACCTTTGCACCAGCCAAAGACGGCCTTAAGACCGTAAAGCCGTTTCGGATCCGGTTCTTTCTGGTGTTAATCTCTGAAATAACAAAGGCGATTATGGCAATGACAAATAAAATAAACGTGGTGACATGAAACGGACTGTCTTTCATGAACAATTCGGGAATGTAGTTCTGACCTATCGCTTTAAATGAAAGTTGAAATTCTCCGATTGTCACCCCTTTTGTTATCAGAAGTGTTATTCCCTTAAACGCCATAAATGATGACAATGTAACAACCCAGGGCAATACATTCCTGAACGCAATCCAGTACCCGTGCCAGCACCCGACTAAAAAGCCCGCGGCAATAGTAATCAGTATCGCAATTGCCGGGTTAATGCCCTTTAAGGATATCATCCATGCCGCAAGGGCTCCCAGTGTCCCCAGTACAGTTCCAACTGACAGATCGATATTCCCCGCCACTATCACCAAAAGCATTCCGCAAGCCAGAATGCCAATGTGAACCATCTGCATAAACAGATTTGAAAGATTTCTGGAAGTTAAAAAGACGCCGCCGGTTAATATCGAAAAGATTATCCAGATTAAAAGTAACGCGGCAATCATGGTATACTGCCGGGTATTACTTTTTATTACAGAACCCAGTGCGGAACTAAATGATTCCTCATTCTGCTTATTATCAAGGTTGCTCAATTAATTACCTCCTGTTGCGTAAGCTATTATCTTTTCCTGGGTTGCTTCAGCCCTGAGTAATTCTCCGGCTATTGTCCCCTCATGCATTACAACGATCCTGTCGCTGACTCCCAAAATCTCAGGCAGTTCCGAAGATATCATAATAACGGCGATACCCGCTTCAGCCAGGTTTTGCATGATGCTGTGAATTTCAAACTTTGCGCCCACATCTATGCCGCGTGTGGGTTCGTCAAGAATAATTACTTTTGGGTTTGTTAAAAGCCATTTCCCCAGCGCTACTTTCTGCTGGTTGCCGCCGCTTAATTTTTCTACCAGCTGCTCCACCGAAGGTGTTTTGATCCGCAGCGATTGTATCATCTTTTCAACGGCGGTTAATTCCGCATCCTTGTCGATTAATCCGTTTTTCAGCCTTGAATAAAGGCTCGGCAGGGCCATGTTGTTCCTGACATTCTGGATAAGCACTATTCCGCTTCCCTTCCGGTCTTCGGAAAGGTAGTTGATCCCCGCCTTTATTACATCGGCAGGTGTACGGGTAACAACGGGCTTGCCGGAAAGCAGCACCTCCCCGGTACTTTTCTTTCCCCACACGCCAAGGATACTCAGCATCGTCTCGGTTCTGCCCGCGCCCATAAGGCCGGCAATACCCAGTATCTCGCCTTTCCTTACCGAAAGGTTAATGTTATTAAGGGCAATCTTGCCTTCTACTTCCGGATCGTAAACCGTCCAGTTTTTAATTTCAAAAGCCACTTCGTTTTTGGCAATGTCTTCCGGAATTCTGTTTGATTTGGGAAAACGCTGTGTTAATTCCCGGCCTACCATCAGGGAGATAAGTTTATCTTCGGTAAGTTCATTCGCTTCAAACGTCCCTTTGGATGTGCCGTCGACAAGCACGGTTATCCGGTCTGCAATTTGAAACACTTCCTTGAGTTTATGGGAAATAAAAATGCAGGTTATTCCGCGTTTTTTAAATTCCCGCAGCAGGTTCATAAGATGTTCACTCTCGGTTTCGGTTAACGCCGAAGTAGGCTCGTCAAGCACGAGTATCTTTGCTTCTTTTGCAATTGCTTTTGCTATTTCAACAAGCTGCTGCGTCCCTATTCCCAGGTTGATTACTTTGGTTGCCGGGTTTATTGCAAGGCCAACATCATCCAGCGCTTTTCGTGCGCGGATAAACGTGGTGTCCCAGTCAATTAAACCCTGTTTGTTAAGTATTTCGTTTCCAAGAAATATGTTTTCACTTACATTCAAATATTTAATAAGGGCCAGTTCCTGGTATATAACAACAACCCCTGCTTTTTCACTGTCTTTTATTGATTTAAAAGCCGCAACTTCCCCATTAATCACGACCTCGCCCGAATAGCTGGAATGGGGATATACTCCGCTGAGTATTTTCATTAACGTTGATTTTCCGGCGCCGTTTTCTCCGACCAGAGCGTGAATTTCCCCTTCTTTAACGCTGAAGAAAGCGTCATTGAGTGCAAAAACCCCGGGGAATTCCTTACGGATATGACGCATCTCAAGTATATTTTGGCTCACTGTATACCTCTGTAATTAATTGGGTATAAGGAGCAGGGAGTAAGTTTCGTATAACAAACCTGCTCCCCATTCCTTACTATGTCCCTTTACATGAATTCTTCTTCGTCAAATAACCCTGATGCAACCAATTCGCGGTGCCAGTTATTCTTGTCGATTTGGATGACGTCGTAAATAAGCGTTGCCACACCGTAATCGGGGTGGAATTCACCAACGCTTGCAGCGCCATTGGCAAGTTTAATGGCTGCATCCAAAGCGCCCGCTGACATTACCTTACAGTCGAAGTTTACTGTCATGCTCTGGGTTCCTGCGATGATCCTCTTAACTGCGTCAGTTTCGCAGTCCTGTCCGGTAACAATTACCCTGCCGGCCAATCCCTGGGCTGCCAGAGCCTGGATAGCGCCGCCGGCGGTCCCGTCGTTGGGGGCAATAACGCCCTGGATGTTATTGTTGTTAGCGGTAAGGGCGTTTTCTGTGTGCCGAAGGGCCGCACTGGGTTCCCAGTCAATACAATCCTGTTCTGCTACGATAATGAAAGCGCCGCTGTCAAGTTTTGCCTTCATAGCGTCTTTGGCGCCCTGAGCAAGCGGAACACAGGTACTGTCACCGGGGTCGCCTTTCAGGAAAATA
>Ga0082212_10003964_pt1 | contig 20769 bp, 14 predicted proteins | sample TergutNt197P3_FD_71548 | JGI IMG/M metagenome (GOLD analysis project Ga0082212, IMG submission 71548) | Neocapritermes taracua P3 segment gut microbial communities from Petit-Saut dam, French Guiana - Nt197 P3 | ecosystem: Host-associated > Arthropoda: Insects > Digestive system > Gut ... | reverse complement strand
TCTCGACAGGCGCGGCGGGGGTCTTTGTGGAGGGGGGGACTTCATGACAAGGGGGGCGGGATGGGACGGGGGGACGGTTCTCTTGTCCCTGTGCAGGGACAAGAGACCCGTCCCCCTGTCCCACCGCTAGGTTGCCACGCGTCGACGGAGTCGACGCTCGCAATGACGGAGAGTGTAAGGCGAGCAGGTGGGAGAGGGTGGTGCGCAGGTCGGAACGGGCGACAATGGCGTCGACAAAGCCGTGTGCCTGTTGGAACTCGGAGCGCTGGAAGCCCTCGGGCAGGCTGGCGCCTATGGTCTGTTCGATGACGCGGGGGCCGGCAAAGCCGATAAGCGCGTCCGGCTCGGCGAGTATGATGTCGCCCAGTGAGGCGAAGCTGGCCGTGACGCCACCGGTAGTGGGGTGCGTCAGCACGCTGATGTACAGCACGCCCGCGTCAGAGAGCCTGCGGATGGCAGCGGAGGTCTTGGCCATCTGCATGAGCGAGAACATGCCCTCCTGCATGCGTGCCCCGCCACTGGCGGAGAAGACGATGAGCGGGATGCGCTTTGCAAGCGCGTATTCGGCGCTGCGGCAGACGGCCTCGCCCACGGCCGTGCCCATGGAGCCCATGAGGAACTCGGGGAGCAGTTCGGCACAGACCACAGCGCGGCCCTCAATGCTGCCTGTTGCGCAGGTGAAGGCGTCGGTGTGATGGCTGCGACGGCTGAGGTCCGCTACCTTATCGGCATATCCAGGGAAGCCCAGAGGGTCGCAAGAGGGGATATCCGCAAAGAGCACAGTGGCGCTTTTGGGATCCAAGACCTCGTCGATACGGCTCTTGATGCGGATCCGCCCTGTCTTCTGACGCTTGAGCTGCCGCTTCTTGGCAAGCTCATCGAGGTCTGCCTTGCGCTGACGGAAGAAACCGAAGATGTCCATCACAGCATCGCCCCCTCAGAAAGCGGTCTGAGCAATGTAGGTAGCTTGCGCTCGATGAAGCCTGTGTCTATGTGGTTGGAGATGAAGTCGGGGTCGTACATGAGCATGTAGTGGAGCGGGATGGTGGTGCTGACGCCGGCGACCAGCGTTTCCTCAAGCGCCCGGCGCATACGGCAGATGGCCTCGTTGCGGTTGCGGCCGTGCACTATTATCTTGGCGATCATGCTGTCGTAGTAGGGCGTGATCTGGTACTGGGGGTGGATGACGGTGTCAACGCGGATGCCAAAGCCACTGGGAAGGTGCAGGTAGTCAATGGTGCCAGGGCAGGGGCGGAAGTCCTGCCGGGGATCCTCGGCGTTGATGCGGCATTCGATGGCATGCCCCTTGATGGCCGCGTCCTCCTGCTGGAAGGAAAGCGGCAGCCCTGCGGCGATGCGCAGCTGCTCGCGCACTATGTTGATACCGGTGACCATCTCGGTGATGGGATGCTCAACCTGGATACGGGTGTTCATCTCGATGAAGTAGAACGCGCAGTCTTCGGCCTCCTGCTCGAAACCATCTTCAGCATTGCGAGCAGCGCTGCCAACCGCACCGCTTCCGGTGACCACGAACTCCACGGTACCGGCGTTCTCATAGCCCACCGCCTGGGCGGCGCGCAGGGCGTCAGCAGCCATGCGCTTGCGAGTCGCATCGCTTAAACTGGGAGCCGGCGCCTCCTCAAGCAGCTTTTGGTGGTTGCGCTGCAGGCTGCAGTCGCGGTCTCCCAGATGCACAATACTCCCGTGCGAGTCGGCGAGTATCTGCACCTCGACATGGCGGGGGTTCAAGATGAGCTTCTCAAGGTAGAGGCTCTTGTCACCAAAGCAGGTGAAGGCCTCGGCCTGGGCGGCGTCAAAGGCTGCCTGAAGCTCCTGGGGCTCGAACACGCGCCGCATGCCGCGCCCGCCGCCGCCCGCCGTTGCCTTGAGCAGCACGGGGTACCCTATGGCTTCAGCACAGGCGCGCGCCTCCTCCACCGTGGAGACGCAGCCCTCAGAGCCCGGCACCACAGAAACGCCCTGCGCACGCATGAGCTCGCGCGCGGCGCTCTTGTCGCCAAGCCTTGCGATGACCTCAGGCGAGGGGCCCACAAAGATGATGCCCAGGTCGCGCACGCGCTGGGCGAAAGCGGCGTTCTCTGAGAGGAAGCCAAAGCCGGGGTGGATGGCATCACAGTCATAGTGCTGGGCAACGGTGAGGATGGCGTCCTGGTTAAGGTAGCTGTCCCTGGGTGCGGGCCCGCCTATGCACACCGCGTGTGTGGCCAGCGTGGTGAAGAGGAAACCGCGGTCTGCCTCGGAGAAGACCGCCACGGTCTCGATGTTCATCTCACGGCAGGCACGCAGGATGCGCGCGGCGATTTCGCCCCTGTTTGCAACCAAAACCCGTCTGAGCATGCGTATGACTCCGTTGTTTAATCCAACGAGAAGAGCAGGGCGCCATGTTCGACCAGTACAGCGTCCTCAAAATGGATGGCGGTGACTGTCCCAGAACAAGGCGCTTTGATCTCGTTGAACATCTTCATGGCTTCGATGAGGCAGAGCACCGTGTCCTCGTTGACCCTGTCGCCCACGCTGACAAAAGGCGCAGCCCCAGGCTCCTTGCAGCGATAGGCAACCCCCACCAACGGGGATTTGACAAGCTGCTTGGCGACCTCATCTGGCGCGCCAGTTGTGTTCCCACTTGGCTGCGAGGCAGCCTGTGCCTGTTGAGCAGCAACGGGAAAGGGGACGGTAATACCGCTCGTCCCACTGGGCACAGGAGCGGTGTGCACCTCAAATGGGGCGGGCAGCAATACGGGCTCAGCTTGTTTCTCAAGCACTACATGCAAGCTACCCTGTTCATATTCGACACGGGTTAACGCGTGTGCATCCAGCACTGCGGCGAGTCTCTCGATATGCGCTTCTACTGAATCGCTGCCAGTAGGGAGGATAAGAGGCAGGGCAGTATCCATGGCAACGTACCTTATGACTTCAGGGAATCAACAAGGTCGACCAGCGCCTGCACGGTTCTCATACCTTCAGCTTGGGCAGGTTCGATCTCGATATCGAACTCCTCCTCAAGTGACATGATGATCTCAACCGCGTCCAGGGAATCCGCACCAAGGTCCTCATTCAGTCTTGCATCAGGAGTCACAACGCTCTCATCTACACTCAGGCCTTCAGCCAGAACATGGCGTACAACAGTAAACGTCGAATCGCTCATATTGATCCTTTCGCTTTTGGAAGATTACTATAAAAAATTATACAAAAAATTTTGATAATAATTTGGTACAGAAAGGCAACAAATCGAAAATAGACTGTCGCATATCGCGCAAACAGCCCTCCAGCCAGAGGCCGGAGGGCTGTTCTACAAGCCAAATACCCTGTTGAAAGGAACTCTAACCTCAGGCAGGTAAGCGATCCTTAGTCAAATCAGGCAATAATGGGCTCAACTGATCTTCCTTCTGCGAGAGCCTCGCCCAGCACCATGCCAGCAGTCAGGCAACGACCATGGCTTTGCCCGGCCATGATGGTCGGGTAATCCACTGCATAATAGTTGCCAGAGGCGTTTCCAATGGAGTAGAGGTTCTCGATGATGGTACCATCCTCAGCCAGGACACGGTAGCGGTCATCTATGTTGATCCCTCCAACCATGCAGAGGATCGGTGCAGCAATCGGAGCCGCATAGAAAGGTCCCTTGACAATGGGAAGCAGGTTGACAGGGTCTTTGCCAAAGTCTTTATCGTCACCTGCTGCACAGAGCACGTTATAGCGGTCAACGGTCTTCTTCAGTGCGTCAGCTGGTACCTCGATAGCCGCAGCGAGCTCTTCAATGGTGTCGGCTTTGACCAGGGCGCCGGACTCAAGTTGGCCCTTGATCCTGTCAGGGGTTGAATCCGGGTTGAAGCGCTCACGGCCAAAACCATTGGTGTGCTTCAGACTGTCTTCACCGAAGTTGTCGTCAAAGACACACCAGGCCTTGTTCCCTGGCTGGAGGAAGCGGCCATAGCAGACCTGGGCATTGGGCACGTCCTCGTTCTCGTAGCGCTCGCCACGGATGTTGATCCGTAACCAGGGGTTCGGGTTGGAGAAGGCTCCCATCAGGCAGTGGATCATGGGTGCATGCTCCTCACAGGGCTGCATGGAAGCCCCCGCCCAGAGCATCATCTTGAGGCCGTCGCCCGTGTTCGCCCCTGCTGGCGAGTACATGAGGAAGTCGGCCCATTTCGCCACGCCGCCCCAACGCTCCAGCATCTCAGGGTCACCGCTGTAGTCACCCGTGCTCACCACAACGCCCTTGGAGGCATTGACCCTGAAGTAGCCATCCGGCCCTTTAGCTATGACGCCCACAACCTTTCCGCCTTCGGTCACCAGCTGCTCGGCTGGGCTGTCAAAATGGAAAACCGTACCCGCGGCCTCGGCGTCAGCCTTGAAACGCTCACACATCAGCTCATTGCTGGGATAGATGTTCGCCATGGTGCGGTATTCCTTGTACAGGGGCGTATCAACCGTGTACACGCCAGATTCATTGCCCCGGTCAAGGTAGATGGGTGTGTGACCGTCTTCGATGGCAGCTGCCGCGACCTCGTCCCACATGCGACCTGAGTTATAGAGGAACTGCTTCAGCAGGCCCATGTTGACAAAGCCGCCCTGGAAAGCCTTGGTGTATTGCAGTATCTCGTTGATGGGGAAGTCCGGCATGCCCAGTTCTTTCTGCAGGTAGGTATTGACACCGGCAATCTGGTTTGAGCGTGTCGAGGGCTTGTCCATCTTCTCGATGACGTGGATCTGGGCGCCCTTCTTGGAGCCCCACCAGGCGACGGCCATCCCTGCGACCCCTGCGCCGACAACGGCGATCTCTGTCTCGAAGACCTCCTTGATCTCAGCTTCTGGTATGGGATCCGGCTTTGTCTCCCACGACCATTTGGGGCCTGTCGCAGCCTCTGGACCGGCGGGCGGAGTCACCGGTGCGGTACCCTCTGGTTCCTTCGCCGGTTCTGGTGCCGGGGTGCCTGTCGTGCAGGCGATGAGGCCGCTCAGGGCTGCACCGGCAGTGACTACCGCCGCACCTGACAAGAGCGCACGTCTACTGATGCCCTTCCCGTTCTCCTCTGTGGTGGACTCGATTCCTTCTCTTTCTTTCATCTTTCTCCCTCTTTCCTTTTTCAGCGGATAAACATCCGTGTCCTGAGCTCATAATAGCAATTCGCATGGTTTCTGTCTGGAGTTATGCATCATATATCTAGCATACGTGCTGTCTATATTCTTCATGCTGAGCTACTGAAAACCCCGTGTTTGACCTGGCTCGACATAACGCGAGTCCAGGGTTACCAACGCGGGGAGATGAGAGTGATAATGACGATCAGGTCGCTGACCTGGGACGATTGTTACCTGCCCTGAAAGGAAAGGGAGAGGATTCCTGTCTAGCCCAGGGGTTTGGGGCGGGCGAAGTGGCAGGCGCAGAAGTGGTTCGATGTCAATTCCCTGAGTTCGGGGCATTCCTCTGCGCAGAGCTCCTCGGCGATGGGGCAACGGGTGCGGAAGCGACAGCCGCTGGGGGGGTCGATAGGTGAGGGGACCTCACCTTGAAGCAGGATGCGTGAACGACTGCGCTGCAGATGTGGGTCGGGCACAGGAATGGCGGAAAGCAGGCTCTGGGTATAGGGGTGACAGGGTTCTGCGTATAACAGGTCAACCGGTGCGGTCTCAACCAGATTGCCCAGATACATAACGGCGACCGTGTCCGAGATATGCTGTACCACGCCCAGGTCATGGGCGATGAACAGGTAGGTCAGCCCAAAGGTCTCCTGCAGGCTGTCCAACAGGTTGAGCACCTGTGCCTGGATGCTGACATCAAGCGCCGAGACAGGCTCGTCGCAGATGATGAGCTTGGGTTTGAGGGCCAAGGCTCGGGCGATACCGATACGCTGCCGCTGGCCACCTGAGAACTCATGAGGATAACGGTTGATATGTTCTGGGTTGAGACCCACCGTCTCGAGCAGCTCCCGCACCTGTGCGAGGCGCTCTGCCTTGTTGCCCACCTTGTGGATCACCAAAGGCTCACTGACCAGCTCGCCGATGGTCATACGGGGATTCAGGGAAGCTTGGGGATCCTGGAAGATGATCTGTGCTTCTCGTCTGAAATTGAAAAGGTCGCGGCCCTTGAGGGTAGAGACGTCGCGACCGTCGAATTCAATACTGCCGCTGGTGGGGTTGATGAGACGGATAAGGCAGCGACCGATGGTTGACTTACCGCTTCCGGACTCGCCCACAAGCCCCATGGTCTTGCCGCGCTCGATGAAGAAGCTGACATCGCTGACCGCACTGACCTTGCGTTTTCTCAGACGTTGGAGCAGACTGCTGTCAACAGCGAAATCCTTGTGAAGATGAGAGACTCTGAGCAGGATGTCAGTCATGGGAGCTCCCTGGCGCAGCGCCCGCAGCCTCTTTCCCATCATAGATAGGCGAGTTCCTCAAAAAATCAGTGTCCTTTGAGAAGAAGCAGGCCGAGGCATGCGCTCCGTCCACTTCTACCAGCACGGGATCCTGTGTGCTGCACTGCGGTTGTGCATAGGGGCAGCGGGGAGAGAAGGCACAGCCCTCGGGCAGGTTGATGAGGCTGGGTGGGTTGCCCTTGATGGGGGTGAGGGGCTGTTTTTCGTCTAACGTCCTCTTGGGTATAGAGCGCATGAGACCCCAGGTGTAGGGGTGTAAAGGTTGGTAGAAGATCTCGTCAGTGGTGCCGTATTCCACCGGTTTACCAGCATACATGACCAGGATACGGTCGGCCATGTCGGCCACCACACCCAGGTCATGGGTGATCATGATGATGGCTGAGCCCGTGCGTTTCTGCAGGCTCACCATGAGCTCCAGGATTTGTGCCTGGATGGTTACGTCCAAGGCGGTGGTGGGCTCGTCGGCTATGAGGATCTCGGGGTCACAGGCTAAAGCCATGGCTATCATGGCACGCTGGCGCATGCCGCCGGAGAACTGATGGGGATAGTCGCGAGCACGCTCGGCCGGGTTGGGGATACCCACCATGTCAAGTAGCTCGATCGCCCGCCTGAGCGCCTCTTTCTTGCTGAAGCCCTTGTGCAGGGTCAGGCCTTCACCCACCTGCTTGCCCACCCGATACACCGGGTTCAACGAACTGAGGGGGTCTTGGAAGATCATGGCGATGTTGTTGCCGCGGATCTTCTGGAAATCCCTCTCGGGTATGCTCAGGAGCGACTCACCTTTGAAGAGGATCTCTCCATTATGGATCTTGCCAGGGGGCATGGGAACCAGGCCCATGATGGTCATGGCGGTGACCGACTTGCCGCAGCCCGATTCACCCACCACGCCCAGGGTCTCTCCGAGGTTGAGGGTGAAACTCACGCCATCAACGGCCTTGACCAGGCCATCGGCGGTGTCGAAGTACATCTTGAGGTCATCAACCTTGAGCAGGTCGACGCCCGTATCGTCAGCAGGGGGTTGATGTGTGCTCAGGGTCTCATCCTGTGCGATCTTCTCAAGCGTGGCAGCGTGTAGCACAGGGTCCGCCACATCCCTTGGCACCGGGATGTCCGGACGCTTGGGTCCCAGGTTCGACCCTGGCAGCCTGCTGGTCCTTGAACCGGATGAGTCATCTTTGCGCGGGAACAGGGAAAAGGCCATGTTACTGGGTCACCTTCACATCCATCGCATCGCGCAGGCCGTCGCCTAAAAAGGTGAAGGAGAGCACGGTGAGCAGGATAGCCAGACCGGGGAAGCCCACAAGCCAGGGGGCATCCGCCAGGTATTTCTGGGCATCAGCGATCATGAGACCCCAGGAAGGGGTGGGAGGCTGTATGCCTAAGCCTAAAAAGCTCAGGGCTGCCTCTGAGAGGATGGCAGTACCGATAGCCATGGTCGCATAGACAACAACCGGGGCGATGGAGTTGGGGAGGATGTGTCGCAGGACGATGCGCAGGTTATTTGCGCCCAGGGCCCGCGCGGCCGAGACATAGTCATTCTGTTTGACCTGTAGGATCACGCTGCGGATCACCCGGGCGATGGGGGTCCACCCTATGATGCCTATGGCCAGGAACATGTTGATGAAGCTGGGCCCCAAGGCCGCCAAGAGGGCAATGGCGAAGAGGATGTAGGGGAATGCCATGAAGATGTCGGTACCGCGCATGATGATACTGTCCCATATCCCACCAAAATAAGCAGCTGTTGTGCCCAGGACTAAGCCGATGACCAGCGAGATCGACACCGCTATGGCGCCGATTGCCAGGGATATCCGCGCTCCGTAGATGACCCGTGCCAGCTCGTCACGCCCCAGGACATCTGTGCCAAAGGGGTGTTCCAGTGAGGGGCGGAGCCGGGTCATCTCTGCCGCTGTAGCGGTATCGACAAAGGTGGGGGAGCCTAAGACACTGGGTACCCAAAGGTCAGCAGTGAGAGCTATCAGGATCAAAAGGACTATCCAGCAAAAGCCGAAGATGGCAAGCTTGTTCTTTCTCAGGCGCCTCCAGGCGTCTCCCCACAACGTACGTTCCATGATCAGTCACCAGCCTTCTTGCCATAACGGATACGAGGGTCGAAGAAGGCATAACTGATGTCGATGATGAGGTTGATGATCATGACCACAAAGACCACCAAGATGACGCCGCCCATGACAATAGGCCAGTCCCGCTGTCCGATGGCCCTGAATATCTCAAAGCCGATGCCTGGCCAGCTGAAGATGGTCTCAGTGAGGATGGCGCCAGACATCATCGATCCAAAATCGATGCCGATGAAGGTGATGACGGGGATCATGGCGTTCTTCAGTGCATGCTTCATGATGACGGCCCGTTTTGAGAGGCCCTTAGCCAGCGCAGTGCGGATGTAATCCGCATTCATGACCTCTAAAAGCTGGGAGCGCATGATGCGGGCGGTGTAGGCCAAAGAGACCGATGCAAGGGTGATGGCAGGGAGGATGTAGTGCATCCAGACGGGGTAGCTGCTTATGGCGCCCGCCCCTGAGACGGGCAGGGAGATGGCGCCTCCAGTCACATTCTTGAGGAAAATCCCAAAGAACATCTGCAGGAGCATGCCCAACCAGAAGGCGGGCACAGAGACCAGCACCGAGGTCGAGATGGTTACCAGGGCATCGAGGAAGGAATACTTCTTCACCGCCGATATGATGCCCGCTGAAAGCCCAATGAGGATCTCCACACAGATGGCGCACAACGCAAGGCGTGCGGTATAGGGGAACTTCTCCGCAAAGATGTTAAGCACCGGCAGCTTGCGTTGCAGGGAGGTGCCCAAATCGCCGTGGAGCAGGTCGCTCATGTAGTAGCCGTATTGGACATACATGGGTTCATCAAGATGGTGGTTCGCGACTATCTGCTGATAGATCGCCTCTGGCAGATCCCTCTCGCCAGCAATGAGTTTGACAGGGTCGCCGGGTATGACAGCCCTGAAGAAGAACAATATCAAGGTAGCGCCGATAAAGACGGGAATGAATTGTAGGATACGTTTTCCGATATATGCCAGCATCGACTGTCTTTCTGGGATCCGTTCTAGCTATCTATATGGTTCATAGACATGGCTTGAGTATTGTACACGATATCACCGCTGCCCTGATAACGAGAAGACCGAGTAAAACCCGGTCTTCTCGTGATTTCTTAGCACCTTGCAAAGCTCTGATGAAGAGGGGAGCCTTAGGCTTTGCTCAAACTCATCTCGTTCAGCCAGCCGATCATGTTCGGCGCGAAGAAGAAGTCGTTCACCAGGTCTGAACCCACGCGGTTGTGGCGGTAGTACATGACCGGGGCTACAACGCACTCCTCAGCAAGGATGTCATCGGCCTCTTGATAGATCTTGATGCGCTCTTTGGTGTCTGTGGTCGAGCGCGCCTTGACGAGCTTCTGGTCGAATTCCTTGTTGGAGTAGTGGGAGCGGTTATCACCGGTGCCGGTGTAGAACAGTGAATAGAGGAAGTTGTCCATGATGGGATAGTCGGCGATCCAGCCCAGGCGTCCGATCTGGTAGTTGCCTTCAGTCAGGGCCTTCAGGTAGTTCGCCCACTCCATGGTCTCGAGCTCAGCGGTGATGCCGATAAGCTTGAGGTCGCCCTGGACCATCTGCATGATCTCCTCGTGGCCGCCGCCGGAGTTGCAGCTGAGTTTGATGGTGGGGAAGCCTTCGCCATTGGGATAACCAGCATCAGCCAGCGCCTTCTTGGCGCCTTCCACGTCATACTTGGCAGAACCCCATGCACCGTCACGGTAGCCATCGATGCCCGGAGGCACAATGCCGGTGGCAGGAACGCGTGTGCCGGAGAAGATGGTGTCACAGATAGCCTGGCGGTTGATGGCCATGCTGACGGCTTTACGGATGTTCACGTCTTTGAAGATCGGGTCCTTGTGGTTCATGGTGAAGTAATAGGTCGAGGACTCGGGGCCGAGCAGGGTCTGCTTGCCAGGATTGACCGTGTAACCGTCAGAGGAGACGCCGTACTGTGCACTGACGCTCTCGATCTGGCCTGCAGGAACCTGAGTGAAGTCCAGCTCTCCAGCCTGGAACTCGGTGAAGGCGGTCTCAGGGGAGCTGAAGATCTTGAAGTCGCAACCGGCGATCTTGGCCTTCTCGCCATAATAATCGCCAAAGCGCTTGATCCTGATGTACTGGTCATCCACCCAATCGCCATCCATCATGAAGGGGCCGTTACCTATGGGTGAACGGAAATACTTGAGGAAGTCATCCGCGGCGCCGCCTGAGGGTACGGGGCTGAGTGCGGGATGGGAGACCACGTAGACAAAGTCTGCGAAGGGCTCGATGAGGGTGACCTCAAGTGTGTCTTCGTCGATGACCTTGACGCCCTCGAGCTCGGTGGTCTTACCCTCGAGCATGGCATCATAGCCCTTGATCCGGTCGATGTGGTAGGAGATCTCCGAGGGATCGTCGGTGGTGTTGGGGTTGCAGAGACGCTCCCAACCGTACTTGAAGTCCTTCGCGGTCACCGTGTCGCCGTTGTGGAACTTGGTGCCCTTGCGCAGGTGGAAGGTGAAGACGGTGGCATCGTCGTTGATGTCCCAGCTCTCAGCCACAGCGCCGAAGAGCTGCTTGGTGCGGTAGTCAAAGCCGGTGAGCGCATCATAGAGGTTCGCTGCGACCTGAGTACCTTCTGACTCCTGGACATTGAAGGCATCGATGCTGACGGGCTGATTGATGTAGCAGCGCATGATACCTTCGCCGCCATCGCCGGCACTGCTGCCGCCGCCACCGCCGCCGCCGCTGTTGCCGCCGCCGCCACAACCGGCGAGGGTCGTTGCTGCCAGAGCCGAAGCTCCAACAACTGCTGCACCCGCGACAAAGGTGCGCCTGTTCATAGGTGTTGCCTGCTCTGTAGTTTCTTTTTTATCCATAAGAAACTCCTTTCTTTTTCCTAATCTCCTTGTTCTTCTCCCCACTTTTCTCACTATGGGAATCCATTTGTATGATCTCTATCATGCATAACGTGCGAAAAGCGTATCGACAAATTGTATATGAAATGCGACGATTAGTATACTTTTATTGACACTTTTTCAGTAGCATTTCATAAACTCGAACAATAAGCGCAGGTAAACACTGTGTTTTAGCGCGCAACTTATTATTCAGAGCGTGGCAATTCTCCGGATAAACCAGCGAAAAGGTATAAAACCTTTAACTATCTGCAAGTTCAACCTTCAAATCAGCCCGGGTTAGACTGCCGTGTACCCGCCGTCGATGGGCAGGGTGATACCGGTAACGTAGGAGGCCTCATCGCTTGCCAGGAAGATGGCGCCAGCATTCAGCTCGCCCTCGCTGCCGTATCTGCCCAGGGGTACAGTAGCCTTCATATAGGCGGTGAACTCCTCGGTCTTCAACACGTCGGTGGTCAGCTCCGTCGCAAAATATCCGGGGCAGATCGCGTTGCAGGTGATGTTGTACTTGGCGAGCTCAGCGGCAACCGCGCGCGTGAAGTTCACCACACCGCCCTTGGAAGCATGGTAGGCAACGGTGTCGATGGCGGTATTGCCTACAAGGCCGTACATGGAGGCGATATTGATGATGCGCCCGTAGTTGTTCTTCTTCATGATGTTCGCAAAGGCGCGGGTCACATAGAAAACGCTGGTCAGGTCGGTATCAATGGTGAAGCCCCATTCCTCGTCGGTCATGTTCAGGACGCCGGCGTTCTTGGCGGAACCCGCACAGTTCACCAGCACATCTACGCGGCCGAATTCCTTCTCCACGGTTGCAGCGGCTGCATCCACCATGCTGGAGTCGGTGACATCACACTTGACGACAAAGCACTTGGTGCCCGCAGCCTCGAACTCCTGGGAGATCTCCTCCAGCCGATCCAATCTTCTAGCCATAAGGACAAGGTCCGCTCCCTGGGCAGCAAAGCCCTTGGCCATCTGAAGGCCAAGCCCCGAGGACGCACCTGACACTACGACGATCTTGTTACTTAGGTCAAACATGGCAAAACTCCTCTCAATATTGTTATCTACACTAGTGTAATGCAAATCGAATTGCTACCACTTGTTGAACAATTACTATTCCCCTGGCTGGTAGTATTACCGAAGGATTTGGTCGATAAGCAGTTTAAGCCGCCTCCTTGACTCCCAAACGCCTTATATACGCTATATTGTCAGCGGAACCATGGAACAAACTAAACAGAATAGCAAAAACGGAGCTATGCAGCGCAACCGCTGTCATCAAGGGAAAGGAGCTCATATGAAGCTGGAAGGAAAGGTCGCCATAGTGACTGGCGCATCGTCTGGCATGGGAAACGCCATCGCCCGACTATTCGCGGAGCAGGGCGCCACGGTAGTCGCATTCGCCCGCCGCAAGGAGCGTCTTGAGGAGTTGGCCGAGTCAGTAGCAGGTGAAGCGGGCAAGGTCATCCCCTTTGTAGGCGACCTGGGAATCAAACAGAACGTTGAGGACCTCATCAAGTTCACCATCGAAGAGTGCGGGACCATCGACATCCTGGTCAATAATGCTGGTGTCCTCGACGATTTCTACCCCACTGCAGAGGTGACAGACGAGGTTTGGGACCGCTGTATCCAGACCAACCTCACCTCTGTCATGTGGACAACCCGTGCCGCGCTGCCGGTGATGCTCGAAAAGGAGGAAGGCGTCATCATCGTCATCGCCTCCAGCGGCGGCTTCATGGGCGCCCGCGCCGGGGTTGCCTACACAGCCTCTAAGCACGGCGTGGTGGGCCTGGTGAAGAACACGGGTTTCATGTACGCCGAGATGGGCATACGCTGCAACGCCATCTGCCCGGGCGGAGTCATGACCGAGATCGGCAACAACATGAACCCCAGCCCCTTTGGCTATGGCCGCACATCGGCCGCGACTGTTGCGACCATGTCGCGTCTGGCTGAACCCGAAGAGATAGCGCAGATCGCGCTCTTCTTGGCATCGGACGAGGCAAGCAACATCAACGCCGCGATAATCGCCGCCGACGGAGGCTCAACCGCGTTCTAAAACGCAGTGTTCTTATAACGAGAAACCCGGCATCCTGCGTCTGCGTGTGCCGTGGTCGAGCGTGCTTAGATAGAAACGGAAAGGAACAAGAATGGGAATATTCTCCAGCCTCTTTGGCGGCGGAGCGAGCATGACACCGCAGGAGGCCAAGGCGATCATGGACTCGGGAGCGGACTATGTGCTGGTGGACGTGCGTAGCCCCCAGGAGTACAGCACGGGTCACATAAGAGGAGCGAGATCGCTGCCTGTAGAGACCATCCAACAGGCCGCATCAGTGCAGCTCAAAGACAAGGGCGCCACCATCCTGCTGTACTGCGCAAGCGGCTCGCGCTCCTCGCAGGCTGCCAGGATACTGGCTGCCCTGGGGTATACTGATGTGCATGATTTTGGCGGGCTCTACAAGTGGCCCTACGGCATGATCGAATAAATGATAGAGGGGTCGGTGGGGGAAATGACGGATAGGGTAACCAAGACCGTGATCATCGGGGGTGTGGCCGGCGGCGCCACTGCGGCAGCCCGCTTAAGGCGGCTTGATGAGCGCGCCGATATCGTCGTCTTGGAAAAGGGCGGCTATGTGTCCTATGCCAACTGTGGGCTTCCCTATCATCTGGGCGGTGTGATCGAGAAACGTGACAGCTTGCTTCTGCAGACGCCGGCTGGCTTTGCAGAGCGCTACAAGGTCGAGGTGCGGCTGATGAATGAGGTCACTGCCATCGACCCAGCCCGACAGACCGTCACCGTCTGCAATCTGGAGACAGGCGAGCGCTACGAGGAAGCCTATGACAACCTCATCCTGTCACCAGGCGCCAGGCCCGTTCTGCCTGAGATGGAGCCCGGGGCCGAGAGCCGTGTCTTCACGTTGCATACCATTGCAGACATGGATGCCATCAGCTCCTTCATCAGCGCACATAACCCCAAAACCGTGGCTGTTCTAGGCGGCGGTTTCATTGGTGTTGAAGCCGCAGAGAACCTGGCCCATCGCGGCCTGCAGGTCACGCTGATCCAGCGCAGCGGCCAGATCATCCCACCCCTGGATCTTGAGATGGCGCTATGGGCCCATACAGAACTACGCAAGAACGGCGTGGAGCTTCTGCTGGATTCTCCCGTTGCCAGTATCTGCGCTCCCGCTCTTCCAGGCTCTGGCTTGGACATCAAATTGGCTACCGGCGGCAGTGTGCAGGCCGACTTCCTCATCGCGGCCATCGGCGTACGCCCGGACAACCGCCTGGCAACAGAGGCGGGACTTGCCATAGGTAAGCGTGGCGGCATTGTCACCGACGAGCATATGCGCAGCTCAGACCCGCATATCTATGCAGTGGGCGACGCGGTGGAGGTGTATGAGTTCGTCAGTGGCACCAAGAGCCTCATCGCTCTGGCCGGCCCTGCCAACAAGCAGGCGCGCATCGCCGCAGACAACATCTGTGGCATCGCATCCAGCTATAAAGGCACGCAGGGATCGGTCATCATCAAGGTCTTTGGCCTGACGGTGGCTGTCACCGGCATCAATGAGAAGACCGCCAAGGGTCTTGGCCTGGACTACGACAAGGTCTATTTCTTTGGCGGCAGCCACGCGGGTTACTACCCCAACTCCCAGGACATGGTCATCAAGATGCTCTTCGAGAAGGGTACGGGACGCATCCTGGGCGCCCAGATCCTGGGGCCTGACGGAGCGGATAAGCGTTGCGATGTGGTGGCAACGGCCATTAGGGCGAACATGACAGCCACTGGCCTCGCCGAGTTGGAGCTGTGCTACGCACCTCCCTATTCCTCCGCAAAGGACCCAGTCAACGTGGCTGGCTACATGATCCAGAACCTGCTGACAGAAAAGCTCAGCCAGTACCACTGGCATGAGGTGGACACGCTGCCTCGCGACGGTTCAGCGACCTTGCTTGACGTGCGCACGCCCACAGAGTTCGCAGCAGGGCACATCGAGGGCTTCAGCAGTATCCCGGTGGATGAGCTGCGCGCAAGGCTCACTGAGATCGACCCGGGCAAACCCGTCTATCTGGTTTGCCACAGCGGCCTGCGTTCCTACATCGCCTCCCGGATACTCATCCAGAACGGCCTACAGGTCTCCCATCTCTGTGGAGGCTGGCGTTTCTACCGCACACTGCTTCAGGGCTGAGGAGGAGAGACCAGGCGTCCTCAGCTGGATTCTTCCAACACCATACGGTGACTGTAGGCACAGTGGATGTAGTATGTGCCTCTGACGCAAGCCGTATCACTCGCTCCACCTGCGCCACTCAGGTCATCAAGGGGTTCATACTCAGCCCAATAGGTGACATAACCGCGTTTGAGATGACCCGTGAACCTGCCGGTGCCAGCTTCCTCCAGCTTACGCCCTGTGCTTTCGCAGTGGACGATAAGCTCACGAATATCCTGCTCGAGGATAAGATCGGCATTCATACGCTGGGCAAGCTCCTTATCGATGATGAGCCGTAGCTGTTGCTCGCTGGGGTCTGCGGTAGTCGCAACACCGGGGGCATACAGGGTTTCTTCCCGTGGAAGGTATCGGCTTACCAGTTCAGCTTGTAGCGCCTTGCGGTTGTCGCGGCGCTCACTGATGGTGGGAGAGCGCCTGGCGCCGGCGTCTGTTCCGTCCAGATTCAGCAACAAGTCCAATACATGCAGGCATTCCTTGCCGGTGCCAGCGAGGATGTCCCGGCAGTTTGTGCAATAGGTAAGATAGGGCAACCCGCTTTGTGTGGCCCGCCGTTCAGCCAGCTTCCTGAGGTATGCCGCGTCAGCTGTGAAGGGCTGTCCACCCCAGCCACAGCATTGCGCCTTGCCCTGTGAGGAGGGCAGCTCACTGAGTTCGCAGCCCAGACTGGCTGCCAGGTTGCGGACAGCCTGCTGTTGGGCTGGGTCTGCGCTGCTGGCGCAGGGATCGAAGAGGGCGAACTGCCCTGCGGGGGTATTCTTGGGCGTCCTCAGCAACGCCTGCCCGCCCTTCTCGTCAAATACCTCGAACACCGTTCTGCAGGGTATCTGCGGCAGGGAGCGCCTGAGGGTCTGCGTGCAGCTGGGGCAAAGCGTCAACAGCTCTGGCTTTCCCAGGTCCTCCCAGAGCGCGGCAATGTGCGCGGTCTTCTCTGCAAAGAGCTGCAGGTCTCCCGACCACAGCGCTGGCACACCGCAGCACCTGAGCAGCAACCCGATCCCGGGGATCAGCTCGCGCAACCGCGCAAAGGCCTCGCTGACATAGCGAGGGTCTGAGCCTGCTGCCTGGCATCCGGGAAAGAAGACCACCCCGGCTTCTGGCGCAGGTTCCAGCGTCAGCGCAGCCTCATCAGAATCTGCGAAGTCCAGGTCACGCAGCCAGTAATCATAGAAGACCTCCCGCATGGATCCGTCACGGAACATATCCTGCCGGACCTTGAGCAGATAGTCACCCACATCCACACCCACCGGACAGACCTGTCGGCAATGCCCACAGAGGTTACAGAGGTTGATCTCGCGTACCGCTGCCCGGCCATACATGTTCGGGCTGGGATTCATGGTGATGTCGACCTCTTCGGCAAGCCGCCTGGGGTAGGTGTTGAAGTGGCTGAGCAGCTCACAGCTCTCCAGACAGCGGTCACAATCACAGAGCAGGCAACGTTTCGCCTCAGCAACAGCCTCCTTGGGGGCATAGGCTCCATCCAAAGTGGGAAGGATCGCCGCAGCAGATCCGATTCCGGGGATAAGGAAGTCGAATACAGTCCTATCCGGGGGAGCAGCTTGCGCAGCGCCTGTCCGTCTGCTCCCTGTCTTCAGGAACCACTCGATATCCTGGTATGCCTCAATGCCGGCACGGATCTCCTCAAGCGGCGTCAGCTTGGGGTTGACAATGAAGACGCGCGGGTCAACATCTGGATCCGCCCCAGCGACAACGGCCTCTGCCGCCACGAACACCGCATCAAACACAAGATGAGCCAGGTCTGTGACCACAGCGCCCAGATGCAGCTCATAGGTGATGCCCGCAAACTGCCGCTCTATCTCGGCAGCGTAGAGCCCCTCATCAAGCCGCGCGGCTATCGAACCACCCACGGCGCTGTCCTTCTCGTAGACTGCAACCTGGTACCGGGTTGATGCGAGTTTCAGCGCGCAGGCCATCCCGGCGAGGTTGCTGCCCACTATGGCAACCCGTTTCCCTTTTGCCGGGATGTTGTATACAAAGCGCTCTTCCCTGTCTGCGTTCTCTACGCAGGCGCGCTCAAGTAGGCGCAGGGAAACGGCGGCGTCATCTTGCGTGCGCAGCTTTGAGCTACGCAGGCAGGCAGCCTCGCACCGTTGGTCGCAGAGGCGCCAGGCGAGGTCCGGGAAGAGCGCCGCGTTACGATAGAGGCGGTAGGCCGCGTCGAAGTTACCCCGCTGCAGCTTCTGGATAAAGCTGCGGATGTCCAGCCCCAGCGGGCAGGCGCATACACAGGGCGGGTCTGCTCCGTGGATGCAGAGGTCGAGGTTATTGTCTGCTCTGAGATCCGACATATACGTCCAGCGTCTCAGGGCTTGGTCTCAGGTGCAACGGGCCTGGGGGCAGCCGAGATGGGATGCGCAGCGAGGTCCTCAAGCTCGTCGTAGAGGTCAGAGCCCAGGTAGTACTTCTCCGGTGGCTCAATAGCTTCACCGCGCGCCAGCTTCTCAAGCCCTGCCTTGACCCTCTCAGGGTAGGCGGGTAGCTCATAGACGCGTACACCAGTGGCGCGATGGATTGCGTTGATTATGGCCATGTGCTCACCGCATTGGAAGAGCTCAGACAGGCCGGATGAGCCATGCGGTCCTCCCGGTCTGGGGTTGTCCTCGATCCAGACAACCTCCATGTCATCAGGCACGTCCCTGATATAGGGAAGGCCGGCGCCAAGCATGTTGTCATGTTTGTCTACGTCTACATAATCCTCACTCAGGGCCAGGCCAATGTCATGTGAGAGGCCGCCAAAGGCCTGCCCCTCTGCGGCATCGTAATTGCCTATGACCCCCGCGTCCGCCCACATCTTGAGCTTTATGACCTCAGTCTTGCCCGTGCGTGAGTCCACGGCCACATCTGCGATGAGGATACCGTACATGGCAACAGGGCTGACGATACCCTGCCCCGTGTCTGGATTCATGCCCTCCATCTTCAGGCTGACAATGTCATAGTGGCCAAGGTGGCGCAGGGGCTTCTCATCCTGAACCATCTCCTCATAGCTACGGTAGCTGCCATCCGGTTTGCGCATCGCATCGAGCAGCTTGCCTGCCGCATCGATGATCGCATTACCGCACATATAGTGGGAACGGCTGCTTGCTGCAATGCCCGTATCCGGGCAGTACTTGGAGTCGTTGATATCGATCTGGATGTCTTCCGGTGTGAGTCCCAGCGGTTTGAGGGCCTCAAGCGTGTGCTCTAGACTACCAACGTCACCGCCCTGTCCAACGTCCTGCCAGGTGTTGTTGATCCTGATCCTGCCATCACCCATGAGCTCAAGTGTGCATTCCGCCTTATCAAAGGGACCGGCCAATGCCGAGAAGTACAAGGTGGCAACACCTACCGCCCGCCTGACCTCCTTGGTGTCCTCCTGCTCAGCGAGGGCCTTGCGCTCATAGTAATAAGGTCGGGCCATCTCGAACATGCCCTCGTACGGATAGTCCGGCATGGGGCGGCCATTGACAGTCAGCTCCCCCTTCTTGATGACGTTTTGCGCGCGGAACTCAAAGGGATCCATGCCGATCTCATCCGCGAGCATCTCGACCAGGGACTCCATGCCCGTGGAGATCTGTGGGAACCCGTAACCTCGATACGCGATGCCAAAGGCATGGTTTGTGACTCCCAAACGGACAAGTCCTCGCAGGTTCGGCACATGATAGGGCATACCAAAGCAGCTGAGCTTGCCCATGATGGTATCGTTTTCCGTATAGGCGCCATGATCGACTCCTATGTCATATTCAAGCGCGGTGATGTTGCCCTTCTCGTCACAGGCCAGACGGCCATTTGTATGCGCAGGGCAGCGCTTGCCGGTGAAATGCATGAACTCATCGTAGCTCATGACCAGGGAGACCGGTCGATCCGTAGCCATGCAGCAGATGGCGGCAAGGCCAAGCGAGGAAGGGTCAACAGACCAGCCAAAACTCCCTCCCACACCATTGTGGATAAGGCGGATATCCTTCACATCCAAGCCGATGCCTTTGGCAATGGAGTTCAGGTTGCCATAGATGTGCTGGGACTTGCAGTGGATGGTCAGCATGCCATCGTCGCCCCAATATGCCTGCACCACATCGCCCTCGATGCTCAGGTGAGGTTCGCGTGGCGAACGGAAGCGGCCCTCTATGGCATGGGCGGAACGCGTAATGACTACTGCGGCATCCTCTCCTTTGATGACCGGTTGCTCGATGTAGATATTCGGAGTCTCGGGATGGATCTGCAGCGCATCAGGGGTGACTGCCTCGGGGAAACTCAGATACTCCGGCAGCTTCTCATAGGCGAGCTTTACGGCTTTGGCGGCCTCGCGCGCGTTATGCCGCGTGTCCGCGGCGACCACTGCAATGACGTCGCCGTATCTGAAGATGGTCTCGTCACAGATGAAGGGCTTGCAGGGCGCCGTGACCTTGGCGCGCTTGTGGACCGAGTAGGTGTTGTGGCGGTTGTTGCCCCTGACGTCCTTTGCGGTGATTACCTTGCATACACCGGGCATGGCCTCAGCAACGGAGATGTCAATGTCCAAGATCTTGGCATGATGCGCAACGCGTGGTTGCACAATGGCAAGGTGCAGGGTGCCCTCGGGCATCTTCAAGGCCACGTCGTCACCATAATCAAGCACACCGCAGACCTTTGCCGGGCCACTGGGACGCGGTGTGCGGGTGTTGTAGTACCTGTTATCCAGCGGCTTGAAGATCATGTCGTCCATGCTCGCCTCGCCGCGCATCACCTTAGCAGCCGCTATGACCGCATCGACTATCTGTTTATAGCCCGTACAGCGACAGGCGTTCCTGTACTTCTGGAACCAGGCGCGCACCTCTGTGCGGGTGGGATCGGGATCCTCAAGGAGGAGCGCGTAAGCGGAGACGATAAAACCGGGAGAGCAGAAGCCGCACTGCACGGCCCCACAGGTGATGAAGGCCTGCTGAAGGGGATGCATATGCAAAGGCGTGCCGATCCCCTCAATGGTGACGATCCTGTCAAAGTCATTGAGACGGGCGGTTTTATACACGCAGCTCCGGGTGACCTTGCCGTTCAGGATGACTGAACAGGCGCCGCATTGCCCCGTACCGCACCCGACCTTGGTTCCCGTGAGACCGATGCGCCTCAGGATGTCTGCAAGGCTGTCCAGCTCTGGGTTGCAGATGACAGCGCGGTCTGCTCCGTTGATGTTCAGGATGATCTTCCTTAAACGCATCTGATACCTGCCT
>Ga0082212_10003963_pt1 | contig 20771 bp, 24 predicted proteins | sample TergutNt197P3_FD_71548 | JGI IMG/M metagenome (GOLD analysis project Ga0082212, IMG submission 71548) | Neocapritermes taracua P3 segment gut microbial communities from Petit-Saut dam, French Guiana - Nt197 P3 | ecosystem: Host-associated > Arthropoda: Insects > Digestive system > Gut ... | reverse complement strand
GCGCTTATCAGCAAATTAGCAATGCACAGGCGACACAAGCGGAGTATGCCCTAAACTGGGCACACGTTTTGCCTGGCGTGGAACTGGTCATGACGGATGAGTACTACCGATTATTTGCCGGTCCTTTTCATTCGCAGGAAGAAGCTAATTATGCGGCACAACAAATAGAAGGCATAGGGCGAAAGCCACTGGTTATCAAACGCTGATCTGTGAAAAATTTGCAAAAAAGCGCATGAAAACCGTGCGCTTTTTTAATTTTGCTTGGTAGAAAGCAAATACTAAATCAATCACCGTACAGTTTTTGTTTCAATTCACGACGCTGCTGCGCCTCCAATGACAGCGTCGCTGTCGGACGTGCCAAAAGGCGAGGGATACCAATTGGCTCACCGGTTTCTTCGCACCATCCATATTCACCGGCGTCGATGCTGGCGATAGATTGTTGAACTTTTTTCAGCAGCTTACGTTCACGGTCTCTTGTACGTAATTCCAGCGCGTGCTCTTCTTCAATCGTAGCCCGGTCTGCGGGATCAGGCACGAGCGGCGTATCGCGAAGATTCTCTGTCGTTTCGCCGGCATTCTTGATGAGCGTGTTTTCGAGTTCTTTCAAACGGTTCCTGAAAAAAGTAAGCTGGGCAGGATTCATATAATCCTTGTCGCTCATTTTTAAAATTTGCTCTTCGGTGAGGAGTGCATTATCTGTTTTTGCAGATGTTGCTTTTTTCGCTTTTGTATTCACGTTGCTTATTCCCTTCACTCTGATAATCTAACTACGTGTAATTATAAATCGGACAACTTTATAAATTAGATAGGTATTGCACAATGGATTCAAAAGTTCTGCAAGTAAATTTATTTGCAGAAATGACTTCAGTCAAGCCCCTTAAAATTAACCGGTAAAATAATACGGCTGTTTTTATTCAATATTTCCATTTTATACCAGGCAGGCTTTCAAACCTTCCAGAAAAGCAGATTGAGGCAGATTTTTCCCGATGAAGACCATTTTACTCTGACGTGTCTCGTCATCCCGCCATTTTTCTGCGACATCTGTCCCCATCAGTTGCTGCACACCTTGGAAAATAACCTTACATTCGGCGTTTTCCATATAGAGAATGCCTTTATATCGCGTCATTTGGTTACCATATGCTTGAATCATCTTTGAAAGAAAGTGGTTCAACATGTCATGATTAAATGGGCGCTCGCTCTGGAAAGCGAAGGTTTGAATATCGTCCAGATGATGTGGTATTTTGTTATGGCTACATTGCGGTCCACAAGGTCCGGTGTGACAATGCGCGTGGTCCGTTATCGGTACAGTGATGTCTAGTTTTGTATTGAGATGAAATCCTTTCAATCCCACTACTTTTTCTAGAGAAATGTGCCCGAAATCAACTTTATCAATAGATGCATAAAGATTTATTCTACGAAGGCGGGAAACAAGCAATTCTACCTGCATGGCATTGACGAGATCCGTTTTGGATAACAGCAGACGATCGGCAAAACCGACCTGGCGTCTTGCTTCTTCAAACTCATCCAGTTGCTGCATAGCATGGACAGCGTCAATCAAGGTAACGATCCCATCGATCAGATAAGCGCGTGAAACTTCGGGATCCATGAAAAAGGTCTGGATAACCGGTCCTGGATCTGCCAACCCGGTTGTTTCGATGATGACACGGTCAAAATGCAGTTTTTGAGTCAACCGTTTTTCTGCAAGCAAATTTAAAACGGCAATCAAGTCGCCGCGAACGGTACAACAGATACAGCCGTTACTCATTTCAATGATTTCTTCAGCACTTGCTTCTACCAAAATGGAACTGTCAATGTTTTCCGGGCCGAACTCATTTTCGATAACGGCGATTTTTTGCTGGTGATAATTAGTCAGAATTTTGTTTAACAGGGTTGTTTTACCTGCGCCCAGAAAACCAGTGATGATTGTGACAGGAATGAGAGACATGGGTATGAAAGAAAAAATCGGTTAATAAGATATGTCGGATAGGCCTAAGTCATGATTTCTTTTTTGCTCTGGGGTGCGTCGCATCATAAATCTGGGCAAGATGCTGAAAATTCAACGCGGTATAGACCTGAGTGGATGAGATGGAGGCATGCCCTAACATCTCCTGTACGGCACGCAGATCGCCGGATGACTGGAGAACATGTGATGCAAAGGAATGGCGAAGGACGTGGGGATGAACATTCAGCGGCAATCCCAACATTTGTGCATGGGCTTTTAGCCGCATCTGGACAATACGCGGCGTCATGCGGCGGCCGCGTTGATTGACGAAAAGGGCGCGTTGCCCATCCTCTTCTCCTGGTTGCATCAGCTTGTCGCGTATAGGAAGCCACATCTTGATGGCTTCTATAGCAGCTTGACCAACCGGTACGACCCGCTTTTTATGGCCTTTGCCGGTTACAGTGACTTCCTGCTCATCCAGACTAATCCAGCTTAGTGAGGTATAGCCATCTTTCTGGATATGGCGTACATCCAGCCCTGTCAATTCGGAAACGCGCAAGCCGCTTGAGTACAGCAGTTCAAACATGGCCTGATTGCATATTGGCGTAAAGTCATTTTCCTGTGCATGTTTAGAAGACATGGGACGGGCCGTAACCAATTGGACGGCATCATCAACCGACAGGGCTTTGGGAAGTGTTTTGATCCGTCGAGGAGCCTTGACGGCTTCTATTGGATTGGCCGGCAATTCGGTTTGCTCTGCCAACCATTGGTAAAAACCGCGCCAGGCAGATAATTTGCGTGCAATCGAACGGGGATTCATGCCTTTAGCGTGCAATTTTGAAACAAAGCGGCGTATCTGATGGTGCGTTAGTTTTTCCAACGATATGTCTTCTGATATTTCCTTTAGTTGGAGCAGATCCCGACGGTAATTATCAATAGTATGATCGGAGAGTTTTCTCTGTGTCAGCAAGCTGTCAAGATAGGCGTCAATGGCTTCCTGATCAGAGTGAAATGTCGGGCGGTTAAGCATCCCGGTTTCAGGTAGTAAGACACAAAAGGGCCGCACTTGCCGTTTTCGAGATTTCGGATAGAAAATCCGTTGCCATGTCGCTACGGAAGCGTGTCTCGTCGGGCGAGCCCAAAACCAGCAGCCCAAATGGTTCTGTGTCAGTCCGTAGCGGAATGAGCGCGATAGATTTAATTGAGGCACCTTCATCAAACCAGTGACTGGCCTCAAAATCATTATTTTTTCCGCAATATGGAACCTGCAATCCCTGTGCAAAGATCCGGATGGCTTCTGAAACATCCTGCACAAACCATTCTTCGGCATATTGGCTGTCGACATTCCAGAGTCGCAGCGTCGCCAGGGGAATAGAAAAAATGGATTGCAATTCCGAGACGAGCGTGTTTGGACGGACGCTATCTTTTGCCACTTTCAGGATGGAACAAGTCCACTTCTGAAGGCGGTGCATCAAGGTATCATTTTCACGTGCAATCCGGACCATTTCCGCAATGCGCAGTTCCAATCCCTTGTTTTTTTCCCGTATGATTTCGATTTGCCGCTCATGCAAGGAGATTGCTTTGCCAAGCAGAGGACTGGTTAATTGAATGTCCGCAAGCAACGCTGCATGTTCATTAAAAAAATGGGGATTTTTCTGCAAATAATCGGCAATAAGAGTGGAATCAAGGATTTGTGTCATGATCGGATTAAAATGAGGGCTGGGTTGGCTAAAAATCTGATTTTACATGACATAAGTCTGCCTGTGCTATTTCAATGAAAGACGATGCATGAAGACATATGCCATTGGTGATATACAGGGATGCCTGCAGCCGCTTCAGGCTCTGATGCGTAATATTGAGCGGGAAACGCAAGGTGCGCGTTATTTGCTTGCTGGCGATTTGGTTAATCGGGGGCCGCATTCACTGGAAACCCTTCGTTTTATCCGTGGTTTGGGCGACAGGGTTGTAACGGTGTTAGGTAATCATGATTTATATTTGCTGGCAGTAGCAGCAGGGGCTCGAAAAAAACAGTCGCTGGGCTCGCTACAGGCCGTTTTCAATGCGCCGGATTATGAGGAACTGATTGACTGGCTGCGTTATCGTCCTATGGCGCATGGTGAAGGAGAATATCTTCTTGTGCATGCTGGTGTTCTGCCGCAATGGACGTTTGCCCAGACCATGGCATTGGCAAAGGAGGTCGAATCCGTGTTGCGTGGGCCGGACTGGAAGGATTTCATGCAGGAAATGTATGGTGATCAGCCTGCGAAATGGCGGGATGATCTGACAGGCATGGATCGGTTGCGATGTATTGTTAATGGTCTCACCCGTCTGCGTTTTTGCAGTGAAGACGGCGAAATGGAATTTGAAACAAAGGAAGGTTTATCTAAAGCGCCGGCAGGTTTTGTTCCCTGGTTTGAAGTACAGGCGCGTCAGACGCAACATGACACCATTATTTTCGGACACTGGTCGACATTGGGATTGCTTTTGCGCCCCAATCTGATTGCCCTTGATACAGGGTGCGTCTGGGGACGGCAGCTTACCGCTATGTGTCTTGAAGATCGGACGTTATTCCAGGTGGATTGTCGGGATTTTTATATGCCGGATGCGTTATCAGTGCGGTCTTGATGGCGTCATATGCTTTCTTGGCGATCTCCCGTCGCTGCATACCGGCAGTCGATATAACCGGCAAAATGGTCAATTCGGCATGGATGGTGTCTGTGCTGAATACCCGCATCATGTTTTCCATGAGTGATAGTTTAACTTTTGAATCAATGGAAGCATGAAATCGGTTATTTTCATCAAGATAGTGCAATACGCAGGGTTGAACCGGTACCCCCGCTTCAATGGCGGATTCAAACAGGTTGGAATGAAAAGGAAGCAGTTTATTCTGGCTGCCGCTTGACGTCCCTTCCGGAAAAAAAACGAAAGGTTCCCCATTTCGCAGATGCGCAACCAAAGTCTGGAAGGTATGACGGAGGTTACGCGCGTTATTCCGTTTCAGATAAATGGTACCCGCTTTGGTTGCCAGCCAGCCGATTAGCGGCCAGGAGCGAATGGAATCTTTAGCAATAAAACGACTTGGCTGTGCTGTATTGATCAGAAAAATATCAAGCCAGGAAAGATGGTTCGATACAATCAATGCATTTTTTGTCAGGAGGTGCCCGTTGATAGTCGTGACCTTGATGCGGATGATTTTAAAGAGTTTCTGTGACCAGGTTTGTATGTAAAGCCTGCGATTTTCCTGATCCATAAAAGGGTAACGAAAAATACCGGTCAGTACTGCCGAAAAGGCATGCAGCAGTATTTTCAGAACTCGAAAATAGGCTTTCATGACATTCAGTCGTCAAGATACAACGCTTTCGTAGGCGATTCGGCCTTCCACGATGGTCATTTTAATTTGCCCCATCAATTCTCTTCCTGCAAAAGGTGTGTGTTTGCCCTGGCTGGCAAAGCGGGATGGGTTTACGATCCATTTTACTGCCGGATCAAAGATACAGATATCTGCCAAAGATTCCGATGCAAGCTGCCCGCATGGAAGTTGCAGAATCCGTGCCGGCTCGCACGTTATTTTAGCAATAGCCCTGGAAAGTGAATCAGGTATATTGCTGGCATGTTCTCCAGACCATTTCAGTGCCAGAGGCAAGAGGAGTTCGAGACCTGTTGCGCCGGGAGTCGCTTCGCCAAAAGGGAGTAGTTTTTCATCGTCATCCACTGGCGTATGATCAGAGCAAATAGCATCAATGGTGCCGTCAAGCAAACCACAGGAAATAGCGTTACGATCAGTCTCGGAACGAAATGGAGGGAGCATGCGGGCATTGGAATCGAAGAAATCAATATCGTTGTCCGTCAGAAGAACATGATGCGCGCCGACATCACAAGTAATAGGCAATCCTTCCTGTTTGGCTTTACGAACCAGTTCAACCCCTTTCGCTGTCGAAAGACGGCACAGATGCAGACGTACGCCGGTTTCACGAACCAGTTCGAAGAATGTATAAAGCGCGACAGTTTCCGCAATGGATGGCACGCCGGCCAGTCCCAGCCTTGCCGCAACCGGCCCGGCATGGGCAATGCCAGTTCGCCCGAGCCAAGCGTCCTGTGGTTGCAGCCACACACAGTAGTCGTAGGTTTTCGCGTATTGCAGGGCACGGATCAGCATTTCGGTATTACGGATCGGATTGGCGGCCTGGGAAAAGCCGATGCAGCCTGCTTCTGTCAATTCAGCCATTTCGGTTAAGGTTTCTCCTTTTAAACCGACAGTTAAGGCGCCAAGTGGATAGACATGAGCCTGATAAAGCGATTTAGCACGGTATTTCAGCATTTCAACCAGTCCCGGTTCATCCAGAACAGGGTCCGTGTCTGGCGGGCAGACCAGACTGGTCACACCGCCATGCATAGCCGCATTCATTTCGGATTCGAGCGTCGCTTTGTATTCATATCCGGGTTCGCGTAAACGTGCAGATAAATCAACAAAACCAGGAGCGACGATAAGGCCGCCGGCATCAATAATGCGATCGGGCGTAAAATCAGCCGGAAAGCGGCCCGGGTCCATGACGGCCAGAATTTTGCCATTTGCGATAAAGATATTTTTTTGGCTGTCTATTCCATTCGCCGGATCAATCAGACGCCCGTTTTGAATATGCAGTTTCATTTGAATTTATCTTTGGATTTTACTCATCATCACTAAAAAGAGCGGTACGTTCAGTTCCCGGCCAGAATACTCATGACGGCCATCCGGACCGCGATGCCATAGGTCACTTGGGAAAGAATAACAGCTTGACTGCCATCTGCCACTGCCGAATCAATTTCAACACCCCGGTTCATCGGGCCCGGATGCATCACAATCGCATCCGGTTTGGCCAGCGCAAGGCGTTCAACAGTCAGTCCATAATTTTTAAAGAATTCCTGTGCGGAGGGTAATAATGCACCATTCATCCGTTCATTCTGCAAACGGAGCATGATGATAACATCCACATTTTTCAGCCCTTTTGCCATATCGGTATAAAGACGTATACCCATTTCTTCCATGTTGGAAGAAACCAGGGTACGCGGTCCGATCACGCGGATTTCCGGCACACCCAATATTTTCAGGGCATGAATATCGGATCTGGCGACGCGGCTATGGAGTACATCGCCGACGATGGCAACAGTGAGATTGGAAAAATTCTGCTTGAAATGACGAATCGTAAACATATCCAACAGCCCTTGTGTCGGATGAGCATGTCGTCCATCCCCGGCGTTGATGACATGAATATGGCGTTGTTTGGTATCTTCCAGATGTCTGGCAATCAGAAAAGGCGCGCCTGATTGGGCATGTCTGACGACAAACATATCAGCATGCATGGCTGTCAGATTATCTATGGTATCAAGCAGGGATTCTCCCTTACTGGCACTGGAAGCATCAATATTCAGGTTGATCACGTCCGCTGACAGGCGTTTAGCTGCAATTTCAAATGTGGTGCGGGTTCGCGTGGAGTTTTCAAAAAAAAGGTTAAAAACGCTTTTTCCGCGCATCAGAGGCACTTTTTTGACTTCTCTGTCCGAAATACTCAAAAAAGAGGAAGCCGTATCCAGAATATGGGTCAAAACTTCGCAAGGCAGCCCTTCTATGGTCAGCAGATGCTGCAATTCGCCATGCTCATTTAACTGGGGATTAGGCATGTTCCACCGTCAGTGAAAAAATATTATCATCAGTCCGGTGCAGCGCAAGCACCTGATTTTTAGGAACGGAGAGGGTCAATGCAACAAAGTTGGCCGCAATGGGCAATTCCCTGCTGTTTCTATCAATGAGCGCTGCCAGCAAAATTTTGGCAGGGCGGCCGTAATCAAATAATTCATTGATCGCGGCTCGGGTTGTCCGGCCTGTGTAAAGCACATCATCAATCAGCAAGATGGTAGCGTTTTCGACATCAAAGGGAATATGAGTTGGTTTTACGGCTGGTGGCAGTCCTTTTTGTGCATAATCATCCCGGTAAAACGACACATCAATAAAACCGGGCGGATTTTCAAGCTGCAAGTCTTTTGTCATGCGTTCAGCAATCCAGGCTCCCCCGGAATGGATGCCGACCAGTGCCAGATTAGGCACATTGATGAGTTCGGTCTGTATTTGCTGCAAAAGTGTTTTATATAAGGCTTCTGCGTCGAGATTATCAGGAGATGGATTCATCAAAGTATTGTTGCAAAATAAGGGCGGCAGCATGTGCATCATCCGCTTCGCCTTGTTTAAAATTTAAAATACATGAAGAAAAACGCTCATCTACCAGCACAGTATCAAGACCAAAGCGTCCATGCAACTGGTTGGCAAAACGACGGCAGCGTTTTGTCATTTCATGCTCCGTTCCATCCGCATAAAAAGGCAATCCGACAACCAGGCGGATCGGTTGCCATTCTATGATAACGGATTCTATCGCATTAAATCGGGCCGTATTGGTTTCTTCGTAAATGATTGTCAGAGGCTGCGCTTTTTTTAAAAAGGTATTCCCTACGGCTACACCAATCCTTTTCAGGCCGAAATCAAAGGCAAGTATGATGCCTTCCATCTTAGGATGGCACTGCTTTTTTTAAACTTGTAAAATGGTTAGGCATGACCACCTTCAGGCGCGAGCATAAGCGGGTCAAACCCAAGCAATTTGATGGCGGCAGCGTAACGTTCGGCAATCGGCATGTCAAAAATGACATCAGGGTCTGCGGCAACAGTCAACCACCCGTTGCGTCCGATTTCCTGCTCCAGTTGCCCGGGACTCCAGCCGGCATATCCAATACTGACAAGCACCCGTGCCGGTCCTGATCCTGAAGCCAGCGCTTCCAGCACATCGCGTGAAGTAGTAAAAGCGATTTCATTCGTAATCTGCAACATGGAAGAAAAATGACCTTTTGGAGAGTGCAAAACGAATCCGCGGTCATCCTGTACCGGACCGCCAAACATAACGGGCTGACCGGAAAAGGCGTGGATTTCCAGCTTCAGGTTTAAGCGTTCCAGCAGGCTATCAATTGTAATATCTGTGGGTTTGTTAATGACAATACCCAGTGCGCCACGTTCGTTATGCTCGCACAAGTAGACAACCGTACCACCAAAAACCGGATCATGCATTGATGGCATTGCGATCAGAAAATGATTCGAGAGATCCATGGCATTCATATTCGTAGCAACAAAAAACAGATGAGTCTTTTTGTGTAAATTAAATTTTATGCCCTCATTGTATCAGTCTTACCCCAAATTCTTTTCATAACCGGATTGGCAAAATTATTTTCTAAAATCGTGTTGCGGGTTTTTTCATTCCTGCACTAGCGAAAGCGATGTAAAATGGAACTGCTGTGGAAGGTCAGTTTTTACCCAAACTGGCTAAAATGACAAAAATCACTTTAAACAACAATCAATATGAGTATCAAATCTGATAAATGGATTCGGCAAATGGCCGAAAAACATAACATGATCGAACCGTTTGAAAAAGGGCAGGTTCGTGCGTTAAATGACCAGAGAATCGTTTCTTACGGGCTGTCATCATATGGTTATGATATCCGATGTGCTGATGAATTCAAGATTTTTACCAATATTAACAGTACCATTGTCGATCCGAAAAATTTTGATCAAAATTCCTTTGTGGATTTCAAAGGTGATGTCTGCATTATTCCCCCCAATTCTTTTGCGCTGGCGAGAACAGTCGAATATTTCCGCATACCGCGCAATGTACTGACGATCTGCTTGGGCAAATCCACCTATGCGCGATGCGGTATCATCGTTAACGTGACGCCCTTTGAGCCGGAATGGGAAGGTTATGTTACCTTGGAGTTTTCAAATACAACCCCTTTACCAGCCAAAATTTATGCATGGGAAGGCTGTGCTCAAGTTTTGTTCCTGGAAAGTGATGAGGTGTGCGAAATTTCCTACAAAGATCGTGGAGGCAAATATCAGGGACAAACTGGAGTGACCTTGCCCAAAACCTGATCGGTGTCCCACTTATTTATGTGATGCGAAATGAAGTAAAAACGATCCAGATTGCGTCCTTAGAGTGAATTATGCCAATTCTCTACCTGCGTAAGCTGACGGGACTAGAACGCAGTCTCAGAGCTGATATCCATTTGGGATTGTCGCTGACCTTTATTGCCGGCGCGATCAATGCGGGTGGTTTTGTCGTCGTCAATCAATATACATCGCATATGACAGGGATTGTCTCTTCCATGGCGGATGGGTTGATTCTGGGTGATTTGCGTTTTGCGCTGGCTGCGCTTGGATCATTACTTTGCTTCATTTTGGGAGCCACTTGTACGGAGTTGATGGTGAACTGGGCGCGCGGACGTCAGTTGCAGAGTGAATATGCGTTACCGCTAATATTGGAAGCTATCTTGCTTTTGGTATTTAGCTTTGCAGGCAGAAAACTTCACGAACATATCGGTTTATTTGTTTCGTTTACGGTGATGCTGCTCTGTTTTATGATGGGTTTGCAAAATGCCATTATTACCCGTATTTCCAATGCGGTTATCAGAACAACCCATGTGACGGGTATTGTGACTGACATCGGCATTGAACTGGGTAAGATGTTTTTCTGGAATAGGGGTATTGGCAGAGAAGATGAAACTTATGTTCGGGCCAATAGAGGCAAGATGTTTCTTTTAGCCAATTTGCTGATCATGTTTTTTCTGGGAGGTGTTGCCGGTGCATTCGGGTTTCAGTTCATCGGGTATCTGACAGGTATTTTTCTATCATTCGTACTTTTTCTGTTGGCGATGATGCCGCTGATTGATGATGTCCGTTCACGAATGAAAAGAAAGCAAAGGACAGATTGAATGAAAGTTGGAATTTAAGTACGGTAGTTTTGTTTATGTCACATCTGAAAAACGATTCGCTCCCTGTTTTTGAATGGCCGGTTCGTGTTTATATCGAAGACACGGATATGGGTGGGGTCGTTTTTTACGCCAATTATCTGAAGTTTTTCGAGCGAGCCAGAACGGAGTGGTTGCGCAGTTTCGGGGTAACGCAACAGATTCTTTTTGATGATTTCTCACTCATTTTTGTAGTCAATCACATATCGGTTGATTATGTCGCGTCAGCCAGGCTGGATGATGAGCTTAAATTGACTGTGGAAGTTGAAAGTATAAGAAGAGCGTCCATTCACTTCATACAGCATGCTTGGCGTAATGAAACGCTTTTAGCTCGTGCCCGGATACAAATTGTTTCAGTCACATTGCCGCATCTGCGGCCAGTTGCGATACCATCCAGTATTCTTGCGAAAATGAAAAATGATTAAAAAGCCTTAATTTTTAAAGAAGTTCTAATTTTTAAATTATCCTCATGACTGTCTCTCAAGATCTTTCCTTTATTTCCCTAATCGTTAATGCATCGCTTCCGGTTCAGCTGGTCATGGCGCTTTTGCTGATCGTTTCCATCATGAGCTGGATGTATATTTTCCGGAAAATGTTTGCCATCCGGGATGCGCATCTCCAAACAGAAGCTTTTGAGAGCGCTTTTTGGTCTGGCGGTAACCTCAAAAGTCTTTATGACCGTGCCGGTAGTAACAACCGGTCGGGTGCGCTGGAACGCATTTTTCATGCCGGGATGAGTGAATACATGAAGAGTAAATCATCTTCATCCATGTCCGGAACCGATATGGTTGCGGTGCTGGATGGGGCGCGCAGGGCGATGCGGGCGGCTTATCAGCGCGAAATGGACAATCTCGAATCCCATTTATCTTTCCTTGCGTCAGTGGGATCGGTATCGCCCTATGTGGGTTTGTTCGGCACGGTCTGGGGCATCATGAATGCCTTTCGCGGTCTTGCCAACGTCCAGCAGGCAACACTGGCATCTGTGGCGCCGGGTATTGCAGAGGCGTTGATTGCAACGGCGATCGGTTTGTTTGCAGCTATTCCTGCTGTGCTCGCCTACAACCGTTATTCACATGAAGTGGACCGGATTGCCATCCGCTTTGAAAGTTTTATAGAAGAATTTTCAAACATTCTTCAAAGGCAGTCAAAATAGGAAAATACCATGTCATATCAGATTTCAGGGCCGGGTTCCTTGCGGGGCGGCCGTAAAAGCAAGCTCAAATCCGAAATCAATGTAGTGCCGTATATTGACGTTATGCTTGTCCTGCTGGTCATTTTCATGGTTGTATCGCCTATGACTATTCCAGGCGTCATTAATCTGCCGTCCGCAGAAAAGACGGCGCTTCCGCCAACCAGTTATATTTATATTTCATTGCGTCCTGATGCGAAAGCTGAAATTGGCGTGAACCAGGAAGGCCAAACCGGTGGAAGGATCGAATCCGTGCAGGATCATGATGCCCTGATGCAGAAATTGCGCGTCTTGCATGCCAGCCATCCTGACTATCCGGTTTTAATATCAGGGGACAAGGATATTCGTTATGAAGAGGTAGTCAAAACCATATCAGACGCCAAGAAAATAGGTATAAACAGGGTGGGACTGGCAACCCGTTAGCGGGCCGGTACGAGATTTATGAAGGGGCCAGGGTTACATTCCATCCCTAAGGAATCAAAGACAAAACAGTCTTTGATTCTAGCGTTGGTCGTTCATATGGCGCTCTTTGCCTTTTTGTGGATTGGCGTTAGCTGGCAGAATGAAGAAGGCGGGTCTGCCGAGGCTGAAGTATGGGACATCAAAGTCAGAGAAGCTGCGCCAAAGGCAGAGGTTCCTGAGCCGGTTGCCGAAAAAAAGGCCGAGATTCCTGAACCGCCGGTAAAAGAGCCCGAGCCGGTAAAGACAAAAACCGATGTTAAACCGGACATAGCGCTGGAAAAAGAAAAGAAGCAAAAGGAAGAAAAACTAAAAGAAGAAAAGCGCAAGGAAGAAGAAGCCAAGAAAAAAGAAGTTACGGAAGAAAAGAAAAAACAACTCAAATTGGCTGACCAGAAAAAAGCCGATGCCATTATGGCGGAAGAGGCCAAGCGCCTGGCAGCGAAAAGCGGATCAGGGAGCAGTGGCACTTCTCCTTATTCCACTGGCAATACACGCGCTGATGCTGGGTATAGTCAAAAGGTTGGTGCTAAAATTAAATCAAATACCGTCTTTAACGTGCCGGAAGGTTTAGTGGGCAATCCGCCGGTTGAATATGATGTGGAATTGTTGCCGGATGGTTCCATAAAAGGAATTAAAAAGCGCAAATCATCCGACGTACCTGGTTTTGATGAGGCGGTGCTTCGGGCGATTGAGAAATCAGCCCCTTATCCGCAGGACAAGTCGGGTACGGTTCCCTCAAGATTTAATATATCGCATAAACCAAAAGGCTAAGTATGCAGATAAATAGAAACAGCTTATTGCGTCCGTTCTTTGTATTGGGGTTGTGGTTACTGCTGGTATCCCAGGCATTGGCGCAGGATAGCATACGTATCGAAATCTCAGGTGTGGGCGGGCGCCAGATCCCAGTGGTGATTGCCGGATTTGCGGGAGAGTCATCGCTCCAACAGCGATTATCTGCCGTTATCAAGGCGGACCTTGAGCGCAGCGGCATGTTCAGGATAATCGATACAACGGATGTTCTGGCAGAGGATGCCAATGTCGACTATAGCAGTTGGCGGGGAAAGGGTGCTGAAGCGCTGGCAGCAGGAAGTGTTAAACGTTTGGCGGATGGCCGTTATGAAGTCCGTTATACCCTGCATGACATTATCAAGAAGCAGCCAATTTCATCGCTCTCTCTGGGGTCATCTGAAAAAGCGTTGCGTCTTTCAGCACACAAAATTGCAGATGACATTTATGAAAAATTGACCGGTTTCAAAGGGATATTTGCCACACGTATCGCATATGTTACTAAGGCAGGACGTGAGTACCGGCTTGAAATTGCCGACGCGGATGGCGAAAATCGGCAGATTGCCCTGCGTTCAAACGAGCCGATCATTTCACCTTCCTGGTCTCCGGATGGAACCAGGGTCGCCTACGTTTCATTTGAAGCCAAAAAACCGGTTGTCTATGTACAGAATCTGGTGACGCGGCAGCGTACGGTTATTGCCAATCACAAGGGCAGCAATTCGGCGCCTTCCTGGTCGCCGGATGGTTCCAAGCTGGCTGTTGCCCTTTCCCGTGACGGACTGACCCAGGTTTATATTGTTGATGCCGATGGCAAAGGGTTGCGCCGGCTGACGAAGAGCAACAGTATCAATACGGAGCCTCAGTTCTCACCTGATGGGCAAACCATTTACTTTACGAGCGACAGAAGTGGTTCTCCACAGGTATATAAAACAGGGATCAACAGCGACAGTGCGCAACGCGTCACTTTTTCCGGAAATTACAATATCAGCCCGCGGGTTTCTCCGGATGGCCGTCATCTGGCTTACATTTCAAGAAGAGACGGCGGATTTCAGCTTTATTTGCTTGATCTCATGAACGGTCAGGAACAGCGTCTGTCTGATTCTTCAAGAGATGAATCTCCCAGTTTTGCGCCGAATGGAAAATATATTATGTATGCAACCGAAACGGGCCGGCGCGGCATGCTGTCAGTTGTATCAGTGGATGGCGGCATTAAACAAAAAATTTCCATGCAAGCCAGTGATATCCGAGAGCCTTCATGGGGCCCGTTTATGAAATAAATTTGACAAAGGAGAAGTGATGGACAAGATAAGAAATTTACTGGTTATTTTTGTGACAGCCCTTTTTCTGGCTGCTTGTGGATCATCTGTCAAATTAGATGAGGATGTTAAGCCGGAAACGGATTCGCGGACTGTATCCACTGTGAGTACCGGCTCGACCGATCCGCTGAATGATCCGAAAGGCGAATTGGCTCAACGCAGCGTTTATTTTGATTTTGACAGTTATGTCGTCAAGAGCGAGTACCAGCCGGTTGTGCAGGCGCATGCACGTTATTTGAATAAAAACAAAAACCGCCGTATTTTCATTCAAGGCAATACGGATGAACGTGGTGGCCGCGAATATAACTTGGCGCTAGGTCAGAAGCGGGCTGAAGCGGTTCGCAAGGCCATGTCATTGCTAGGCGTCAGTGACAACCAGATGGAGGCGGTTTCTTTCGGCAAGGAAAAGCCAAGGGCATTGGGTAGTGATGAAGCATCCTGGGCTGAAAATCGCCGTGCCGATATTGTGTATCAATAAGCCATGAATAAAATATTTTATTTTTTATTTTCACTCATCATAGCTTGTATGCTGCCCTGGCAAGCCAGGGCAGCATTATTTGAGGATAGTGATGCCCGGCGTTCCATTTTGGATTTGCGTGCCAAGGTCAATGAAAAGGCTGATAAATCTGCTTTGCTTGAACTATCGAAACAAAACGAAACGCTCAGGCAGGAATTGGATAAATTACGCGGCCAGGTAGAAGTTCTGACAAATGAAGTCCGTACCCTGCAGCAAAAACAGAAGGACTTCTATATTGATCTGGATAATCGTCTGGGTAAGTTCGAACCGCAACAGGTGACAGTGGATGGAAAGAGCGCTGTTGTGCAGCCTGAAGAAAAAAAAGCATTTGACGCGGCTGAAGCAGCGTTCCAGGCTGGAAATTACAAGGAAGCGGTTTCTGGTTACAATACATTTTTGCGCCGTTATCCCAAATCGGGGCTTGCAGTTCTGGCTCAGTTCGGTCTGGGGAATGCGTACTATCTGCTGAAAGACTATAAAAATGCGCTTTCAACCCAGGATGCGTTAGTAAAAAAATATCCTGGTAGTGAAAAAGTGCCGGAAGCGATGCTGAATATGGCAAGCAGCCATTTGGGATTGAAAAATCTTTGGGCGGCAAAGAAAACCTTAAATACGATTATCGAAAAATACCCGGAATCTGAAGCGGCCTCAGAAGCAAAACAGCGCCTCAAACAAATGGAATAATTCGAAATAAAAAAGGGAGATTTTAATCTCCCTTTTTTGCAAATAAATCCGGCAAATTATACTGTAGGACGAAGCCCGCTCTCATAAAACTCTGTACCGGTTATTTGATGTAGATTGGCAGCTGGTATAACGGTTTTTTCAAGTGTCGCCGCCTTTGCCTTGTCCTTGGCGCGTATTTTGGCATTTGGCAGCCTTCTCAAATTACGCAATGCCTGAATATCCTTGATCTCGATGGTTTTCTGGTCAACACCGATCCAGCCGATTTCATGAAGGGCGGAAAGTGTACGGCTGACGGTTTCGAGCGTCAATCCAATATAACTGCCGATTTCGTGCCGGGTCATACGCAAATTAAAAATCCGGTGTGAATATCCCATCTGAGCAAACCGGTCCGAGAGCGAAACCAGAAAACGGGCGACACGTCCTTCTGCACTCAGTGAACCCAGCATGGAGATCATACCCTGTTCACGCACCAATTCCCGACTCATGACACGGTACATGGCATTTTCCAGTTCAGGGTAGGTTTTTCCTAGGGCGGTGAGTTTCTTAAACGGGATCAGAATCAGATCACATGCTGAAAGCGCGACGGCTTCCGAAGCGTAATGTTTTGAATGAATCCCGTCGACGCCCAGCAAATCTGACTTCATAGGAAAACTGAGAATCTGTTCATTGCCCAGTTCATCAATCAGCACGGTTTTAAGAAAGCCGGAGTTGACAACGTACAGCATCTCGAATGGCTGGCCGATCATGTGAATCCGTTGTCCTGTCTTGAACTGTACGTGCTGAAAAAGCGTTTCTTCGTTTGTTATCGATGAATTAGGGGAAATCTGGATGCGAAGCAGATCACACAATTCTTTCAGATTGGACCACAATTTTCCATTTTTTTGTCTGCCTGCTTCCAGAGAGACGGATTTTACTGAATCTGAAAATATTTCATTTTGTTTTGTTGAAAGCATAATTTCACACCCTCCAGTTTTATTGAATCAATTAATTTCAAAAACCATCTTGTTTAAAACATTCTTCTTCAATCAGGATGGTTTGAATTATGTCAATATTCAAAATTACTTAATATCAGTGATTGCTTAATATGAATGTAGGAAAAATAAAGATCCTTATAGGAAAATTCTTACAAGCATAAATATGAAGTCTGGAAGGAAGTATTATTTTGAAGTAAATCAAATTTATCAAAAATCATATGAAATTGAGGCATAAATGATTTTGATCTATTTATTTTAAATAATCATAATGTTTAATAAAAATCAAATGTTTTTGAAACTTGATTAAATACAAGTTGTATATATTAAATATTGCTTTTGATAAATTAATCAATAAAAAATATGTCAACAATAATTTTATTTTTTATTACTGACGTTTTGTTTTTAAGGTGGAACTTTTAAGGTAGTTATCTCTCCAATCTGTCGTGGTTTTACAGAATGATTTTTTTATCTGACATCCTCTCATCTGGAAAAAGCGATCTGGAAGAGATAAATTATGTATAAAGGGGAATGACTATGCGTTCAGAATCAAAGAGTCATGCAAATACTCAGAAACCGGTTGCAAAACGAGGCTTTGCTGCTATGTCAAAGGAAAAGCAAAGGGAAATTTCCAGTATGGGCGGCCGTGCTGCGCATGCACAAGGCAAGGCGCATGTGTTTACTTCTGAAGAAGCGCGTATTGCTGGACGGAAAGGTGGTGCAGCAGTCAGTAGAAATCGTGCGCATATGGCGGCTATTGGCCGGAAAGGTGGTGAAAATAGTCGTTCAGGCAAATCACGGAAAGTTTCCTAAATTCATTGTTTCTCAGTGGTTCTATTAATCTTTCCTGATTCTGTAATAGGAAAGATTAATCAATAAAAGGGATACAGCTTTAATGCTATATCCCTTTTTTGTCACTGGAAGTTTATATACAATATTTTATGCAAGAGGTGTTTATGTAAAATGAACAATATTGTGAAAAATAATTTCACTTTATCATACATACATAAATCGCTATTACGTTGCATATTTACAATATGTATTTTCTTTTCACAGGCTAAATAGATATGAATAATTCCATTGCCGGTGATGTCCCTATCAATCTTAAAAGCCAGGCAGAACTGGTAAATGCCTGGAAAAAGACTTTTGACGATAGCACATCGTCATTTCAGCCGGAAATTATTGAGACGCTTGTTTCATGGATTTTGCTTACTAAAGATAGAGCTTACAAAATAAAAAAGGCGCTGAAACTGGATTTTCTGGATTTCTCCAATTTGTCATCCAGAAAGTTTTATTGTGAAGAAGAAATTCGGCTGAATAAACGAACAGCGCCTGATTTATATCAGCAGGTCATCATCATTGGCGGGAGCATTGCCCATCCTGTTCTTAATGCCGAACCTATATTGGAATACGCCGTGCAGATGAAGCGTTTTTCCAGGGAAAGTGAAATGAGTGGCATGTTACGTGATGGCCGGTTAAAGGTATGCCATGTTGACAGTCTGGCGAGAAAAATTGCCTATTTTCATCAGAACCTGCCCCCACTTCCGGAAAATGGTACGGATAATATTTACGGTACCTATGATTTTATTCATCGTGGTTTGGAGAATAATTACAATGAATTGCGAGCGGTTTTTTCCGCTTTAAATTTGGAGACAGAACTAGAAAAACTGGATGAGCTTATTCAATTGCATTTTGCTGCTCTGGAGAAAAGGGAGCATGTTATTGGACAGCGGCACTCAAACGGGTTTGTCCGAGAATGTCATGGCGATTTGCACATGGGTAATGTTGCTGTGATCGATGACGAGGCAGTTCTATTTGATTGTATCGAATTTGCTCCTGATTTTCGCTGTGTCGATGTCATATGCGACCTGGCTTTTGCTTTTACCGATTTGTGTCATTTCGACAGACCGGATTATGCCTGGCGTTTGTTGAATATTTATCTGGAAGAAACCGGAGATTATGAAGGTGCCGCTCTTTTGGGTGTTTTTGGCGCTACCCATGCATTAGTGCGTGCTAAAGTGGCTGCCATACGATACCTGCAATCTGCTGAAAAAGCGAAAATGCAGTCTTGTCTGGAAGAGAGCAAAAAGTATATGTCACTTGCCCGTACGATGCTTCAGGATAGGAATGCGGGCCTTCTCATTACCTGTGGCTTGCCTGGGAGCGGAAAAAGTGTGTTTTCGCTGGCTGCTTTAGAGAAAACCGGCGCGATCCGGATTCGCTCGGACATAGAGCGCAAGCGGCATTACGGCCTGGGGGCATTACAAAGCAGTGACGGCATCGCTGTCAATATTTATAGCGACGAGGCGTCTGAAATCACTTATAACCTGTTGGAAAAACTGGCAGTGATGTTGCTGGATGCAAAATTCAGGGTGATTATTGATGCTGCATTTTTACGGAAATCCGAAAGAAGCCGGTTTTATCGGCTGACATCCCGAAAAAATTTACCTTACGTTATTGCTTTGGTTATTGCCGGCCCGGATACGCTTATCAGGCGTGTTACCGCAAGAAAGTTATTTCGTGATGACCCTTCAGAGGCTGGGCCGGATGTGCTGGCACAAAAGCAAAGGCAATTCGAGCCGCTTTCTCGAAAGGAATGGGAATATGCTGTGGAGATTCTGAATGAGGACGGCAATGATTTTAGATCGGGCGAAACAGATTGGGAAAACCTGGAACGAAGGTTATCCATTTCCTGAAAAGCGCAATCAATTTAAGTGAACCGATCCAGCAGCATGATCTGGCCAAGTGTCGCGATTTGCAATGTCTGATCCGGTAAATTGGCGCGTTCCCATGCATCATGTAGCAGTAGAGGCGGTTCATTTAACGGTTCATCTGATAATTTGAATGTACCCCAGTGCATAGGGACAAGATGTTTCGCGCCGAGAGCCTGAATAGCATCTACCGCTTCATCCGGATTGATGTGCTGGGGTTTCATAAACCAGCGTGGCGCATAGGCGCCTATCGGGAGCATGGCCGCATGAATTTCACCACAACGTTTGCCTATTTCAGCAAAACCGTCAAACCAGCCGGTATCGCCGGAATGATACAGGCGCAAACCATCCTTTTCAATAACAAAGCCGCCCCACCAACTGGTGTTGATGTCGGCAAGATTGCGGCGGCTCCAATGTTCCGCAGGGACAAACGTAATGGTCAGACCGGCAATTTCTTCTTGTTGCCACCATCCCATCTCAATGACGCGCTTAAACCCGTTTTTCAAAAACCATTGTCCCAGTCCCTTTGGAACGAGATAGACCGGATCAGGGCCCAGCCTTTTTAGCGTTGGCGCATCCATGTGGTCCCGATGGTTATGTGTAATCAGGACGAGGTCGATTTTAGGCATGGCCGGCCATGAAATGCCTGGCGGGCTGTTTCTTTTAATCCACCCGATTTTCATGGATAGAACCGGATCAATCAGGATATTTTTTCCGGCCAGTTGGACGAGAAAAGAAGCATGTCCAATCCATGTCAACGTATCTTTATTGTTTTTACGAAGTTGTTTTCCATCGTTATGAATGTAAGGGATAAGAACACCTGTACTAGGTGCCTTGGGACGTTTTTCTTCATGCAGTCCCAGCATCCAGCGCAAAACCCGATTGGTCTCAGGCTTGCGAAAATTGCCTTTCAGGTTAGTAAAGCGCATGTGACATATTCCCCCGGAAAATCATTTTATTCTTTGGCATCAAAAATATTATACGGTTGCGAAGATAGTTTGACGCATATCGCAAAAATTTGCTTTTTTGCCGCTCTCAGCCTTACAATTTCATTGCTCTGGTGCTCGTGAAAATATTCTTATTCACGGTTAAACGGGAAACACGAAGCCGGTTTATCACGGCCAACGTGTGCTGCCCCCGCAACGGTAAGCAAGTGCTTTTAGCAGTCTGTCTGACGATGCCACTGTGCGGTTTCGCATGGGAAGGCAAGACAGATTTCCGTATGGTATGCCATATGGAAGACTTGTAGCCCGGATACCGGCCAGACATGGGAAAAGTGCCAGGAACGGGCGGTTCCGCAAATAGGTTGTCCTATTGATGACAACTATTTTCGCATCCACACGGTTCTACACTTTTGTTAAATGAGGCTTACGGGG
>Ga0082212_10003962_pt1 | contig 20772 bp, 21 predicted proteins | sample TergutNt197P3_FD_71548 | JGI IMG/M metagenome (GOLD analysis project Ga0082212, IMG submission 71548) | Neocapritermes taracua P3 segment gut microbial communities from Petit-Saut dam, French Guiana - Nt197 P3 | ecosystem: Host-associated > Arthropoda: Insects > Digestive system > Gut ... | reverse complement strand
CAAGTCCCTGTACGATCTGCTTGAAAGGGACATTATCCCCCTGTTCTACCAGCGCGGCAGGGACGGTCTGCCCCGCGAATGGATCAAGCGGATGAAGGACTGTATGCGCCAGATTGGACAGTCAATGTCCAGCCACCGCATGTTGATGGACTATTCCAACCAGTTCTACTTTCCGGCACTGAAAAACTACCACAAACTGGTCAAGGATGATTATATTGAGGCAAAAGAACTTGCCGCCTACTTTACCCAGCTGAAAGAATCCTGGGACAGCATCAAAATTGTCAAGGTTGAGGCCAACACCAAGCCGGTCATGCAGCGGGGTGATCCGCTCAATGTTACCGCGCATATCGAACTTGGTCAGATTCCGCCCAAAGATGTACTGGTGGAACTGTACCACGGTACGGTGTCCAACCACGAAATTATCAATGCCCGCAGGACAGAGATGAAGTATGTTGGCAGCAAGGATAATCTGAACCAGTATCATGTGCGGGTAGAATGCGCCGACACCGGTTTCCAGGGACATACGGTGCGAATTTTGCCGAAACACGATGCGCTGATTCATCCGTACCGCACGGGCTTCATCAAGTGGGCTTAAGAAACCCTGCGGGTTTCTTATTGGAGTTTCCAAAAAACATATAATTTTTTGGAAACTCCAGTGTTACATGGATTGTCATAATGTCTTTCCCTGCGCAGCAAAGAATCTCATACAAATATTTCGATCTGGTGATGGCGTTTTTTGCCGTTATCCTGGTCGCAAGCAATGTCGCTTCCTCTGCCAAAATTATTGATCTTGGCTTTTCGCTTTTTGGAATCCGTCTGGCATTTGACGGCGGCACATTGCTCTTTCCCCTGGCCTACGTGCTGGGCGATGTCTTCACCGAGGTATACGGTTTTAAGGCCGCCCGCCGGGTAATCTGGACCGGCTTTGCACTTTTGGCGTTTACCGCGCTGGTGTTTTTTGTCCTGCGCCTTCTTCCCGGCGAACACACATGGGAAGCCGCCGCCGGCTCCTCGGCATACGACGCAATACTCGGCGGGATGAGTTCGGGCGGCATTGTCCTGGCAAGCCTGGCCGGATACCTCGTGGGGGAATTTTTGAACGCGATACTCCATTCCCGAATCAAGGTGCTGATGAAGGGACGTCTCCTGTGGGTCAGGGCTATTGGTTCCAGCATTGTCGGCGAATTATTGGACAGCGTTGTTTTTGTGTCGATTGCATGCGCCGCCGGGGTCTTTCCCTGGCAGCTGTTCCAAAGCCTGGTGCTGACCAACTACTTGCTTAAACTGTTGATCGAAGTTCTCGCCCTGCCGGCCAACTATGTGGTCGTGCGCCGGCTGAAAAAAAGCGAAGGCATCGATATATACGATGAGGGAATACAGTATCGCCTGTGGGGATAGGCGCCGGACGCCTCAAAAAACAAAAAAATTGCGATTTTGAAATTTTTTTCTTGACTTTTCGCCTGAATCGTTATATAATTCCTTACTAAAACTGTAAAGAATCGTACAAACCTCAAATTTTCTGATTTTCTTATTATCGAAGGAGATGAATATGGCAGAACAAAGACCAGAAATCGCCAATAGTGTCCAAACTGGCAATTTCAAAACCAACTACCACGACCTGGGACAGGGAGAACCTGTTACCCTGCTGCACGGTTCAGGGCCTGGCGTTACCGCATGGGCAAACTGGAATCGCCTGTTTCCGCTTCTCAAAGACGATTTTCGGGTAATTGCGCCGGATATGTCCGGTTTTGGCTATACCGAACGGGCGGCAGGCATGAAAAACACCATGCCGAACTGGGTAAAACAGACCGTCAACCTTTTGGACGCCCTAAAAATCGAAAAAACCAACCTCGTGGGCAACTCTTTTGGCGGCGCTTTGGCTATTTCACTGGCTGTAAGACACCCCGACCGGATAAACAAGCTGGTTTTAATGGGTTCGATGGGGGTCAGCTTCCCCATAACCTATGGGCTTGACTCGGTGTGGGGTTATGAGCCTTCGGTTGAGGCAATGGAAGAGATGCTGGAGCTGTTTACCTACGACCATAGCTTTGCCAACGAGGCGCTGATTAAAACCCGCTACGAGGCAAGCATTCAGCCCGGTTTCCAGGAGAGTTTCCACGCTCTGTTCCCCGCGCCGAGGCAGCAGGGGGTGGAGTGTATGGCCGCCGACCAAAACTACATCCGCAACATCAAGCACGAAACCCTTATCATTCACGGAAGGGAAGACCGGGTAATCCCCCTGGAGAATTCGTTCAAGCTGCTTAAGCTTATTGATAACGCGCAGCTCCATGTGTTCGGGCACTGCGGTCACTGGACACAGATTGAACATACCCAGGAATTCGCGGACTTAATCCGGAATTTCTTCAAATTCAAGAAATAAGGGGCGGCTATGGATGCGGCAAAGATCCCTCTTTTTGCTGAACAGCTCTTTAACGCCGAGCGAAACCGCAGGGCAATCGGCCCGCTGACGGAGCAGGACAGCTCAATTTCGCTGGACGACGCGTATCTTATCCAGCTTGAAAACATCAAGCGGGTGGTTGGCATGGGGCATATCATTTCCGGCAAGAAGATCGGCCTGACCTCGGAGGGGATTCAGAAGCAGCTTGGGGTGAACGAGCCGGATTACGGACACCTTTTTGCCGCGATGGAGTGTAAAGACGGCACGATCAAAACCGGCGAACTTTTACAGCCCAAGATCGAGGGGGAAATAGCCTTTATCCTCAAGGCCGACCTTTCAGGCGGTAACGTAACACGGGAAGATGTGCTTGCAAATACCGATTATGTAGCCGCCGCGTTTGAGATTGTCGACAGCCGGGTGGCAGACTGGAAGATCAAGCTGCCGGATACAGTTGCGGATAACGCATCTTCGGGGCGTTATGTGCTGGGAACCAAAAGGTTCAGGCCGGGCGAACTGGATTTACCCTCGGTGACGATGAAGCTCTACAAAAACGGGGAGCTTGTCGGCGAAGGAACGGGAGCGGCGGTGCAGGGGGATCCCTGCGTTGCGGTCGCCTGGCTTGCGAACCGGCTCTGGGATTATAACGTTGTCCTGAAAGCGGGGGAAGTTATCCTTTCCGGTGCGTTTTCCGCGGCTCCTGCGGCGGCCAAAGGCGACAGGTTTACAGCTGAATTTTCTTCTTTCGGAAAAGTCGAAGCGGAGTTTATATAATGGAAAAAGTAAAAATTGGAATCATCGGCCCGGGCAACATCGGCAGCGATCTGATGTACAAGGTAATGAAGAGCAGGCATTTACAGATGCACATGATGGCGGGAAGAAGGGTGTCCGAAGGCATCAAGCGCGCCGAGGGATTGGGCTTCAAGATATCTACTGAAGCCGCCGAGGGAATAGCTGCCGATCCGGATATCAAAATAGTGTTCGACGCCACCAGCGCCAAGGCCCACGAAGCCGCCGCGCCGATTCTCAAGGCCGCAGGCATTATTGCCATTGATCTGACCCCCGCAGCGGTAGGGCCCTATGTGGTGCCGTGCGTCAACCTGAACAAGCTGTCCGACGAAGTTAACTTCAACATGGTAACCTGCGGAGGCCAGGCCGTTGTTCCGATTGCCTATGCGATAAACCGCGCTGCGGATTCCGAATACACCGAGATCGTCTCCTGCATAGCTTCCAAAAGCGCCGGCCCAGGTACCCGGGCAAACATTGACGAATTTACTGAAACCACCGCTAAAGCCCTGCGGGTTGTTGGCGGCGCCGATCGCAGCAAGGCGATCATTATTCTCAATCCGGCGGAACCTCCGCTGATTATGACCAATACCATCTACTCGCTGGTAAGAAACCCCGACGAAAAGAAGATTGTCGAGTCGGTAAACGACATCATAAGGGACGTGCAGGAATATGTGCCCGGCTACCGTCTGCGGGTTCCGCCGCTTATTGACGGAAACAAGGTAACGGTGATCGTTGAGGTTGAGGGGGCGGCGGATTTTCTTCCCTCCTATTCGGGGAATTTGGACATCATCAACCAGGGCGCAATAGCAGTTGCCGAAAAGCTGGCGGCGAAAATGCTGGGGGCGATATAATGCAGGATAAAAAAATTCATGTAGTAGATACCACACTCCGTGACGGCAGCCATGCGGTGAGTCATTCCTTTACCAAAGAACAGGTTACAGCGATAGCTAAAGGTTTGGATGAAGCGGGTATCGACATTATCGAAATTGCCCACGGGGACGGGATAGCGGGTTCATCGATCAACTACGGCTTCCAGAAAGAGGTTGAGCTTGACCTGATCGAGGCTGCCGGCAAGGTAGTAAAAAACGCGAAGCTGGCGATACTGCTGCTGCCCGGCGTAGGAACGATCGAAGACCTGAAAAAAGCGAGGGCGCGCGGAGCCAACACGGTGCGCGTGGCAACACATGTCACCGAGGCGGACATCGGCATTCAACACATAAGCTGGGCAAAGCAGGATGGAATGTTCGTATGCGGATTTTTAATGATGACGCACATGGGTACTCCCGAAAAGATAGTGGAACAGGCGAAGATATTCGTGGACGCCGGCGCCGACTATATCAATCTGGCGGATTCTGCCGGATATATGACGCCGGAAGAGATCCGTGAGCGGATAACGGCACTAAAGGCGGCAATAGATCTTCCGGTGGGATTTCACGCGCACAATAATCTAGGCATGGCCGTTGCGAACTCGCTTGCCGCTGTGGATGCGGGAGCGGATTACGTTGATGCGACCTGCCGCGGGCTGGGAGCCGGAGCGGGCAATGCCCAGCTGGAGGTGCTGTGCGCGGTACTGAAGCGCTACGGCTGGAATATCGCCGCGGACGTATACAAGGTAATGGACGTAGCGGAGGATATCGTTGAACCGATAATGCACCGGCCGCAGATAATCAAGACCGATTCGCTGATGCTCGGTTATGCGGGAGTGTATTCGAGCTTCCTTTTGCACACACGCCGGGCTGCGGAAAAATTCGCCCTGCAGCCGAGGGACATACTGATGGAGCTGGGCCGCCGGCGGATGGTTGGCGGGCAGGAGGATATGATTGTGGACGTGGCTTACGAATTAAGCCAGAAAAAATGAAGCATAAGGTCATCGTGCAGAACACCGCCATCGCTTTTGACTGCGATGAGGAAGATTCGGTTCTGCACGCGATGATTCGCCACAGATGTGGCCCTGTTGGGCACGGTTGCTGCGGGGGAGGGTGCGGCGTCTGTAGGGCGAAGATCGTTTCAGGTGACTTTAATGCGTTTAAGACCATGAGTGCCGCCCACGTAACCGAGGCGGACAAAAAGGAGGGCATTGCCCTGTTGTGCTGTATTCAACCCCGCAGCGATATTATTATTGCAACAGGTTGAAATATTTTTTTAACGGAGGACGTATATGGGATTCAACACAACTCTTCGCCCGGGTCTGATCCAGCTCAAGGTGCTGGACTTGGACAAAACCCTCAGCTTCTACAAGGACATCCTTGGCCTTGATGAAGTTGGCAAAACCAGCGATGGCCGCGTAATGCTGAAAGCTTACGACGAATTTGACCATCACAGCGTAGTGCTTCGCAAGGCTGATGCTGCCGGACTCGACTATGTTGGTTTCAAGGTCGTCAACAAGGATGAACTTGAAACAATGAAGGGCAAAGTCGAAAAATTCGGCTACAAGGTAAGCGAAGTTGCCCCCAATACCGAGCAGCCTGGTTTTGGCAAACAGTACAAATTTACCATTTGCACCGGCCATGAATTCCACATCTATGCCGACGTTGAGCTGGCCAAAGATCATCCGCAGATCAAGAACCCCGACATCTGGAATACCCAGCCCCGCGGCATGAGGGCTGTCCGGCTTGACCACTTCCTGCTGTACGGACCCGGCATTAAAGAAGCCGAAAGATTCTGCTGCGAAGTTCTCGGCATGTATGTGCCCGAGGTATGCAATACCGCAGACGGCAACCGCCTTGCCGCCTGGATCACCGGCAACAACAAGCCCCACGATCTGGCGTTCGTCGAGTATCCCAAACCCAACACCATCCACCACATCGGCTTCTACCTTAACACCTGGGAAGATGTACTCAACGCGGCGGATCATATCGCCATTCATCACCTCAAGCTGGATATCGGCCCCACGCGGCATGCAATCACCCGCGGGCTTTCGATTTACTTCTGGGAACCCTCCGGCAACCGGATCGAAACCTACTGCGGCGGCTACACTGCCTATCCCGACAGCCCGCAGAGGGTCTGGGACGCGGATCAGCTTGGCCGCGGTCTGTTCTATTTTTCCGGCGAAGTTATTCCCAGCTTCCTGGAAATCGTTACCTAAACGTTGTAACAGGCGAATACAAAAGGGCTGCTTCCGTGAAGGGGCGGCCCTTTTTTTCGGAATATTCTCACGCAGAGGCGCGGAGGCGCAGAGGGTAGGAGGGAATGGGAGTTATAGCTTTACAATGAAAACATCTGCTGTTTCATCATTGTATTGAAAACTTCTTGAATATATTCCGTTATTTTTTGTTATGGTTTTAATCGAGGCCGTATTGTTCTTTTTGCATGATAACTGAAATTCAGTTAAACCCATTTGACGGGCAATTTCCATGACTTGCCGCAGCATTTCTGTCGCATAACCTTTTTTTCTTTCAGATGGCAAAACACTATAGCCGCAATGACCGAAATCCTTCAAAAAATCATTCAGTTCATGTCTAAAATCAATAATCCCGATTATTTTTTTGTCGCGCTGGCGAACGGCAAAAAAAGTGTCGGTAACAACCCAATTTTGATTGACAGTATCTTTGGAAGCGTTTTTTATAACTTTTTCCAGCCATTCCCCGTAATCATCAATTTTATCCCATAGCTCACTGCCGTTAATTTCATTCTCACCATATTCAAAAAATTTGTTTTTAAATTCTATCGCCTGCGATTCCAAATCTTTTGTCGGCCTTACCAGCAATAATGCATCCATAATTTCAACGATGTTTACTATTCGTGTTCATTCGCGTCATTCGTTGATTCTGTGTTATTGGCTTCCCCCCACAGCCGCATCGCCTCTTCCCGCACCTGATCCACGGCGGCCTGGTAATTGGATTTAAGCGCGTTAAGGTTCTGGTTGAAAAATGCGATAAATTCGGGATCCTGGAAAGGATCGATGCGGACTTCCCTGCCCATGCGGCGGGAGAGTTCTTCCTCTTTCTGGCGGAGTTTGGGGGCGTACTGCTGGCGGATCGCCTGTTCAAACTGGGCGGCTTCGTCAAGATAGCGTGAAAGAAGCTGAACGAATTGCTTGTACATCGAGGCGAAGTGACTGTCTTTAATCAAAAAATGCAGTCCCTTGCCCACCGCTTCAATGCGGGGTATGTCTTCCTCGGTTACGGGAAGGGTGACCTGGGGAGCCAGTACATCGAACATCCCCTGCTTCAGGCTTTCCTGCTGGTCTTCAGGACATTTTTTCAGTTCGTTTTCCAGGCTTGTTGACGAATCTGCGAGAAAAGCGTTGGCAAGCCGTTTTCCCTGCTGCTTTGCCTCAAATTGGCCGACACTGGCTTTGTCGGTTTTGACTGATTCGGTGCGTTCAAGCGCGATTTCCAGGGCGCTTTTTATTCTTCCCATTGTGTTGTTTCCTTCCTGACTATATAATATACGGGTCAACTGTTTGTTGCAAGTTTTCAAATGAAAGGGGGAATGAGCAATGCAATACGTTAATTTTGACAAAACCGCCGCGTACCGGCAGCTTTCGGACTATGCTGCGGCGTGGAATATTGATTTCAGGACGGTTCTTGACGCAGGGCGCGTCGGGCAGTGTCAGGCAAAAATGGCCGGCGGCCTTGCCTATTCGTGGGCGGCAAAGGCCGTTGACGACGGGGCGCTGAAACTGCTGCAGGCGCTCGCCGATGAACAGGAACTTATCGCCAAGTACAGGGCGCTGTTGAACGGTGAAATAATCAATACCGGCGAAAAGCGCAAGGTGCTGCACCAGCTTTCGCGTGGAGAGCATGGGCAGCCGGTCATCGAAAACGGCAAAAACATCGGGGAATTTTACCGGCAGGAATTACAGCGTTTTTGCGGCTTTGCCGAGAGCGTACATTCGGGCAGTGTGAAAGGCTCAACCGGCAAGGCTTTTACCACGGTGGTGCAGATCGGCATCGGCGGTTCGGACCTGGGGCCAAGGGCGCTGTATCTTGCCCTGGAAAACTGGGCGGCGGCCGGGGGGAAGAAAAAGCTTGATGCGAAATTTATTTCCAATGTTGACCCGGACGACGCATCTGCGGTGATGGCATCCGTACCCCTGGAACAGAGTCTGTTTGTACTGGTTTCCAAAAGCGGCACGACCCAGGAAACTTTGGCAAACGAACTTTTTGTCAAGGATAAACTGCACAAGGCCGGCCTGGACAGCGCGAAGCACCTCGTCGCCGTTACCAGCGAAACCAGCCCCCTTGCCCGCAATCCCGCATATCTGGATTCATTTTACATTGACGATTATATCGGCGGACGTTATTCGTCATCATCGGCGGTCGGAGGCTGCGTGCTTTCCCTTGCCTTCGGCGCAGATGCGTTCAGGGAATTTCTCGCCGGGGCGGCGGAAGCGGACAGGCTGGCGCTGGAGCCGGATATTCTCAAAAACGCCGCCCTTTTGGACGCGCTGATCGGCGTATGGGAGCGAAATTTTTTGGGCTATCCGTATACGGCGGTGCTGCCCTACAGCCAGGCGCTTTCCCGCTTTCCCGCCCACCTGCAGCAGCTGGACATGGAGTCCAACGGCAAGCAGGTAAACCGGGACGCACAGCCAATTGCGTATAACACAGGGCCGGTGGTATTCGGCGAGCCGGGAACCAACGGGCAGCATTCGTTCTACCAGCTGCTTCATCAGGGGACAAGCGCCGTCCCGCTTCAGTTTATCGGCTTTACCGAAAGCCAGCGGGGAGATGATGTAAGCGTGGACGGCTCGGTCAGCCAGACGAAACTCAAGGCGAATCTCGCCGCTCAGATAGTTGCCTTTGCCAAGGGACAAAACGATTCCGATCTGAACAAAAATTTCCCCGGCGGGCGGCCTTCCAGCCTTATTTGGGGGAATAAGCTTACACCGGCAGCCCTGGGAAGCCTGCTTGCACATTTTGAGAACAAGGTAATGTTCCAGGGCTTTGTGTGGAATATCAACAGCTTCGATCAGGAAGGCGTGCAGCTTGGTAAAATTCTCACCAAAAAGGTTCTTGCCGGCAATTCAGGCGATTCCGCCCTGGATGCTTACAGCAAAATTCTGGGAGTGTAAACTGGGGGCTATCATGTTGCAGAAAACGGCCATTTCGGCGGGCAATAACTGGATTGAAAAAAGCATACGTGAATTCCACGGCTCGGCGGTGCAGCGTGTTGGAGATGAGTGGATGCTGATCACCGCCGGTAATACATCGGCGGGCGCGGGTAACTGGAACACAATGACAGCATCATGGGGCGGCTTCGGCGTGTTGTGGAACAAGGATGTGGCGTTCATGTGCATCCGCCCGAGCCGGCATACCAGGAACTTCGTTGATGCGAATCCCCTTTTTACCCTTTCTTTTTTTGACAAAAAGAACCGCAAGGCGCTGGCGATCTGCGGCGATAAATCCGGCAGGGATCATGACAAAGCGGTGGAAGCCGCCCTTACGCCCATAGTTTTTGAGAACAATGTTGCCGGCGGCCGTGTTGCCGGGGCAATTGCTTTCAAAGAAGCGTCGGAAATTGTTGTTTGCAGAAAAATTTACATACAGGACTTAAACCCCGAAAATTTTCTGGATGGTTCCATTGCGGATAATTATCCGAGCGGGGACTACCATAGAATGTTTGTGGGCGAAGTGCTTGCCCTGTTAACCTCAAAATAAAACGGTTCTGTTTACTGGTACATGATGATATACGGCCTCGGATTCAAACTGTATACCTCTTTGGGGGTTAACAGGGGACTGTCATAACCGGCGCCGGGGATTCCGAAATTGTAGAAAAGTTTGAATGCCTTTACCGGCATATTGGAGGCCTCGGCATTGTAGGCATAGGCTGCCCGTTTGAGGTGGGGCGCCCCAAAGCCATCGGCGCAATGAACCAGCCGCACGCGCTGGAAATTGCTTTGTACCCTTTCCCTGTTTCTTATCATTCTCCAGTTAAACTGATGAATAACCAGGAAACGTTCGCCCGGGATGTTATTCGCAATGATATAATCTTCCATTACCTGCTGCGCGCGGTTCAGCTCATCAGCCGTTACCGATCCGATTTCCTGCATGGGCTTTGATGTGCGCCATTCAGGATCAAGGGCAAGATGCACATTGGGATAACGCAGCCAGGGCAGCATCCGTCTGAGGGAATTGATCGGATCATAACGGCCAATCTGGTGATCGATAAAAACAAGTATATTGTTCTGCAGGGCGTAATCTATATACCGTTTGAGAATATCTTCGTTGAGTATCCCAATCTCGCCTTCCGGCCATACCGTGCCAAAAATGATGTAGAACGCCTTGATTACCCTGCGTCCGCCGCTTTCGGCCTCGTATTCAGCGGCCAGCGCCGTGAGTCTTTTGTCCAGTTCTTCTATCGAATAACGGCCAAGAATACCCATTTGCTGGGATCGGGGGTGTCCGTAGAACGCCAAAATGTCGTAATTAAGAAGCAGTGAGGTGTAATCGGTAACTTTGCGGATATAGGCTTCCTGTTCGGCTTCGGTGCGCGCCCAGTACGGGCTGGTATCTTCAGCCCTCCTTGCAGCGTCAATTACATCGGTATAATAAAGGCCGGGGAAAAAGCCGCCGCTCCTTCCCTGGATGGTTTCATGAGTATCTTCGGTTTCAAGGGATGCAAGGGTGGTGCTTTGTGCGCCCAAACTGCCGGGGAGGAGGAGTAAAATCATTAGCAGTAGAGCTGCTATCCCCCCCCGGTGAAGCAGAGAACGCATAAGCATGTATTACTTTATCGGCAAAAAATGCGCAAAACTTGACCCGCTGTGCCGTAAAACCCCCGGCGGGGAGAGCGCGCGTCTATTCAGCCGGGGCGCTGCGGCGGACAGTAAATTCCTGTTTTACAGGCGCCGGACCCGGCGAATCACCGGCAGCGCGGGACAACATGTCTTTTTGAACACGGAACGGCGTTTCATGCGAATGGGGGTGCAGCCGTTTCCATGCACCCGTGGAATTCAGTATCCTTGCCTGGCAGTTGTCATGGAAATATGAGTTTAGTATGTCCAGAAGCTCGGAATGGATTTTTTTGTCCTGGACGGGAAACAGCAGTTCAATGCGGCGCTCAAGATTGCGGTTCATCAGATCGGCGCTGGAAAGGTACAGTTCTTCGGCGCCGCCGTTGGCAAAATAGTAAATCCGCGAATGTTCCAGGTAATAGTCGATAATGCTGATAACCTGTATGTTTTCGGAAAGGCCGGGAACACCCGGAATCAGCACGCATGTCCCCCTTACACAGAGGGAGATTTTTACCCCGGCCCGGGAAGCGCGGTACAGGGCGTCGATCATGTCGGTGTCGGTAATGGCATTGCACTTTATCATGATCTTGCCGGGATATTTCTGCACCGCGCGGTTTGTTTCGTTTTCGATAAGTTCCAGAAGCCGCGACTTGAGGTTGTAGGGGGCAATCGCCAGACGGCGCATTGTCTGTTTCAGCGAATAACCGGTTATCATATTGAAGACCAGGTTCGCGTCGTATGCAATCTCGTCACGGCAGGTAAACAGGCAGATGTCCTCATAGAGTTTTGCCGTCTTTTCGTTGTAGTTTCCGGTGGAAAGATGCACATAACGCCTTATCCGGTCGTGCTCGCGGCGCAGTACCATCGTCACTTTCGCGTGTACCTTAAGCTGCGAGAGTCCGTACACCACAATTACCCCGGCCTTTTCCAGTCGGTTCGCCCATGATATGTTCCGTTCCTCGTCAAAGCGGGCTTTAAGTTCCACAAGGGCAGTAACATGCTTGCCGTTAAGAGCAGCTTTCTCCAGCGCCCGTACGATGGCCGGCTGGGAGCTTCCCGTGCCGCTGCCGGTTCGGTACAGGGCGGTTTTAATTGAGATAACCTGCGGGTCGGAGGCGGCTTCCTGGAAAAAACGCACCACCGGATCGAAGGATTGGTAGGGAAGATGGAGCATCAGGTCGCCCTGGCTGAGGCAATCCCAGATCGGAACATCTTCGGCAAAACCCGGCGCGCTGTGGATCTTCCACGCTTTTTCCTGCAGATGCTCAAAGCCCGCGACACTGGCCAGTTCCATGAGGCTGTCCGGATTAAACGGCGCGGTAGATTCATACACATCATCTTTACTCAGGGAAAAACGTTGTGCCAGTTCGTTGCGCAATTTCTCGCTGCCGGGGGAATACACCATCCGCACCGCCTCGGATTTTTCCCTCTCCTCAAGAACCTCTCCCATCGCTTCAACAAAGTCTTCATCCCTTTGCTCGTCAACCGAAAAATCGGCGTCACGGTTTATTTTGAACAGCATGCTCTCGCAGATACGGTAACCGGGAAAGAGATATCCTCCCCAGGTCAGCACTATATCGTCCAAAAGCGCCCAGCGCAGTTTTTCTCCTTCCTTGGGCAGCCAGATAATCCTGCTTAGGGCAGGGGGAAGCTGCACCATGACGATTCTCTGTGCCGCATCTTCCCGGGAATCTTCGGGGGTCAGGAGGAAGGCCGCATTGATGCAGCGGCTTTCAAAGTAGGGCAGGGGTTTCTCTTCCTCGATACGCAGCGGTGTAAGAACCGGATAAATCTGTCCGGTAAAAAAAGATTCCAGAAAGTCCATTTGGGAAACGGTATAGGAATCGGGACGGACAAGTTCCAGGCCGTTGGCGGCCAGGCCGGGGAAAATTTCGTCAAGCAGGCATGAGTACAGCCGGCGGAGTATCGAATTCGTCTTCTCATGAACCAGTTGGAGCTGCTGCGCCGGATCAAGACCGGAAGGGTCGCTGCCCCCGCCCGAACTCAGCGCACGCTTGATTGCCGCCACCCGCACCATGAAAAATTCGTCAAAGTTGGAAATGACAATGGATAAAAACCGGAAACGTTCAAACAAGGACTTTTCTTTCCGCAGCCCCTCTTCAAGCACCCTCTCGTTAAAATCAATCCAGGACAGATCGCGGCTAAAGTACAGGGGAGAAGGATTATCCGATTTTGCCTTTTTGTCCATCGGTTTGCATTATACAGCAAAAATGGCTATAAAAACATAGTCTGCGGCCCAGGGACAGCGAATTAACGTGAATTTAACAAATAATACAAGTACCAATTTGTTACATATTGAAAAACATCTATATATTATTTATTTTTATATAGATGAAGGTCTTTGCATATAAAATGAGGGATGCTGCGAATGAGTAATTGTTGTTGCAATAGCGGCTGCTGCGGTTCTGAAAGTATTCCATTGGTATCAACGACACTTTTGCTTAATGATATTTTCGGCGCCTGGAAAGTCAGGTGGGGTATCGGAAGGGATAGTTACATTGTTGAACCCGGCCTATACGCTGTTGGCAAACCGAATGCCGCTTCCCCCGTTCTGGTAAGCGCAAATTACAAATTAACCTTTGATACATTACGAAAAAACTTAACCGCTCTTGACTGCTGGCTTCTCATCCTTGATACAAAGGGGATCAATGTTTGGTGCGCCGCCGGAAAAGGAACATTCGGTACTGATGAACTGGTCAACCGGATGGAGGAAGCCGGACTGGCAAAAGTCGTAGAACATCGGCGGATTATTATTCCGCAGCTTGGAGCTACCGGCGTTTGCGCACATGAAGTAACAAAACGCACAGGGTTTTCCGTTGTTTTTGGTCCGGTTCGGGCAAAAGACATACAAAAGTTTATAACGGCAGATTGCAAAGCGACAAATGAAATGCGGACGGTACAATTCACCCTGTGGGACAGGCTGGTATTAACCCCAATGGAACTGGTAGAAGCGGCAAAGGTTTCGCTTATGGTCTTTGGCGCACTGTTTCTTTTAAACCTTTTTGCCTCCCGCCTTTTTGGTCTTGCTGACTTTTTGGCGTATTGTGCCGCCGTTCTTGCCGGTTCGGTACTTACTCCGGTTTTGCTTCCCTTTATTCCGGGGAGAGCCTTTGCCTTTAAGGGCTGGTTATTGGGTTTGGTTAGCACGGCTATTATTGGCTATGTGTACGGTTGGTTTACACCGCCTCTCCTGCTTTTGGGCATTGGCTATATGCTTGCGCTTCCCGCGCACTCCGCATTTTTGGCAATGAATTTTACCGGGGCAACTACCTATACGTCTTTTTCCGGCGTTATAAAGGAAATGAAAATAGCGATTCCCGCAATTATTCTTTTTCTTGCTGCAGGCGTTGTTTTGATATTGATTAAAACTTTTCTTGGATAGCAGGTTGGTTTTATGAAACACAGGTACTTGAAAAATGTTCAGACATTGCGATTATCACCTGATAAATGTATCGGGTGCGGAAAATGTACGGAAGTATGCCCTCACGGTGTTTTTGGCATTGAAAACAACAAAGCGGTAATTACCGATAAAAACAGTTGTATGGAGTGCGGAGCCTGCGCCAAAAACTGCCCCGTGTCCGCTATTAAAGTTGACGCAAATGTAGGGTGCGCCGCCGCTATCATTTTCGGCTGGCTGACAGGCAAAGAGCCCACTTGCGATTGCGGAACTGCCGAATGTTGTTAGAGGGAGTATATCTGCTTCTGTGTTAATTGATCATGCTGGTCATGCCCGGCATCTCTGGTATACTATTGAGCTAATTCATGGCACAGAAATTACACGAGATCGAAGAGCATCCCAAACGGGCGCTGCTGATCAGTCTTAAAAACGAAAACAAAAGAGTTTCCGGCGGCAATGGCTTTGGCACGGGCGATGCGGGCTCGCCATATATGGTGCAGGAACTGCAAACGCAGGAATTGCGCCGGCTGGCGGAAACGCTGGAACTGGAAGTTATCGGCCACGAGATAGTCAATGTCCGGGAGCGGCAGCCCAAATTCGGCATGGGAAGCGGAAAGGCTGCGGAACTGGCGGAGATGGCAGCCGCCCTGGAAGCGGACTGCCTGGTTTTTGACTGGGAGCCAAGTCCTTCCCAGCAGCGGAACTGGGAAGACATGGCGGGAATCCCCGCGCTGGACAGGCAGGAACTGATAATCCAGATTTTCGCAAAACGGGCGGCGACACGAGAAGCCGATTTGCAGGTGCAGCTTGCCGAACTGAACTACCGGCTGCCCCGGCTGACGCATAAGTACATTGACCTTTCCCGGCAGCGCGGCGGACGTTACGGTACGAAAGGGTCGGGCGAAACGCGGCTTGAAACCGACCGCCGCACAATCGAACAGCGGATACACAAACTCGAAAAGGAAATTGAGGAAGTGGCGAAGCAGCGGCAGGTACAGCGGCGGCAACGGGAGCGGCAGGGTCTGCCGGTCTGCGCACTGGTGGGTTATACCAATGCGGGCAAGTCCAGCCTGCTCAACGCCCTTACCGGCGCCGATGTCTTTGTCGAAGACAAGCTCTTTGCGACGCTGGACGCTACAACACGGCGTTTTGAACCGGAGCCCGGTATGACGGCGCTGCTGACCGATACGGTAGGTTTTATCCGCCGCCTGCCTCATTCGCTGATCAAGGCTTTTCGATCAACACTTGAGGAAGCGTCCCATGCAAGCATTTTGATCCACGTTCTTGACGCCTCGGATCCCAGCATCGAAAGCTGCCGCCAGACAACGGTTTCGGTTCTGCGGGAACTGGGGGCGGGGGAAATTCCCGTTATTACTGTGCTGAATAAATGTGATTGTCTGCGAGGGGTGCATCCTGCCGGGATGCATCCCGAGACAAATACCTTACCAAAACACCAACCTGTGGTTGGTGATTGTCTGCAGGATGGAGAAAAAGCGGAGGTGCAGACGATGCTTGCCGGTTATCCCGAAAGCATCGCGGTTTCGACAAAATGCGGTGATGGTCTTGAAGATCTGAAAAAACGGATTGCGGCAAAGCTAAAGGAACGTGCGTGAGTAAACTGCAGCGAATTTTATTGTTCATTTTACTGTTCGGCACGATGCTGATCTTTGGGATTATTGAAAATATCAAGGGGGTTTCCTACCCGTTAATAAAAGAAGAATTCGGTACATCCTGGGAACAACATGGCTTTATGGTATCGATGTTTTCGGTTGCCTATGTTGGTTTCAGCATCATCGCGGGCATATTTCTTGGCCGCTTTGGGATGAAGCCCCCGTTTCTTTTTGGGTTTGGTGCGATTTGCATCGGCCTTTTTTCGGTATTTTTCATGCAGGGGTTTTTCCCTGCCGCATCTGCCCTGTTTGTTATCTTTGCGGGATTTGGCTTTTTGGAGGTTGGTGTTAACGCGCTTGCGTCGAGGCTCTTTTTGACAAAAACCGCCCTGTTGATGAATCTGCTCAATTCAATTTATGGCATTGGAGCGATGATTGGACCAAGGGCTGCGGTTATAATTACGAATAACGCACGTTTTGACTGGCGTTATGTGTACCTTTTTTCGCTGCCGCTTGCGCTTCTCCTTTTTGTTCCGGCGGTTTTTACCCGTTTCCCCGGGGACAGTACGGAATTCGCTACCAGGCAGACGGAAACCGCCGATGCCGCAGGATGCAGGAGCTTTTTTGACACGCTGAAATCTCCCCTGGTATGGCTCATGTCTGTCACGCTGGGTCTTGCGGTTATTATCGAAATGAACAGTCCCAACTGGGGGCCCATGTATTTCAGGGATTTGTACAGGCTGAACCCAAGCACCGGCGGTGCGGCATTTATTTCGGCATTTTTTTTCAGTTTTACTGTTTCCCGCCTGGTTTGCGGTCCCCTTGTTGAGCGTATCGGCTGTATCCGTACTCTCCTGGGTGTTGGCTTTATCATTCTGGCGGTTTTTATTGCCGGTTTTTTGCTCGGAGAAAGGGGAATCTATATGCTGCCGGTGCTCGGTTTCTTTATCGCCCTGCTCTGGCCTACGATTATGGCGACGGCGGTTCACTGCTTCGGCAGGGATGCACCGATTTGCTCCAGCGCAATGATTGCCATTGGCGGGCTGTTGAACGCCGCAGTACAGTTCGTTATTGGACTGACCAACAAGATTTTTGGCTCTGCCTGGGGATACCGATCAACCGTTATTTATACCGCATTGTTTATCTTCGTGCTTTTTTTGCTGAACAGAAAACTCAGGAACAAAGGTACTTGACAGTATTCTTTTTCGGTACGCATACTTAAAATCACGGGGGAAGGAAAAGATGAAAAAAACGCTTGCGGTATTTTCCATCCATTTGGTTATTCTGACAGTCTCTGTTTTTGGCCAGGCTGTTAACAGATCCCAATACAGGGCGATAGACCCGTTTGATTACAGGCTGGAAGAGGAAAAGGCGGCAAGAAACTCTGTGCGAAAGTTCAAATCTGTTGTCACGTTTGTGTCTCATAACGACACGGATTATTTATTTTCCAGCCTTGACAAGGGAACATTTCTTCAGGTGAGCGCCGGCAGCCGCTTTACTCCGCCGTCTGCCGGTCAGGTTGTAACCATTTATTTCACTGCGACAAAGGGGGTGCTTGATACCCTGGCTCTTGATGAGATTGACACAGAAAATACAACGGAAGCCGGAATTCGTCTGCGTAAATCAACCGTTCCTTCCTCATCACGCATCAGAAAATCCGATTACAAGGAAATAGATCCGTTTGGCTTTACAATGGAAGAGCCGTATGCAGAACAGGACGTTGTGCGAAAATATAAATCAACCGTGCTGTTTTCCTCACAGGACGGCATAAATTTTCATTTTATCAGTCTGGAAGAAGGGGAAGAATCCGATTATGCAGAGCTTCACCTGAGGGTTACACGGCGTTTTCCGCCCCTGACGCAGAATCAAAGGGTTACGATTTATTACACGGCAACAATGGGGATTACCGATGTGGTCATTCTTGATGACATCGAACTGTAATACAGCCGCTAGTAGTAACAGATACGGTAATCGCCGTTAATTTCAAAGCCTATCCGCTGGTATAACCGGCGGGCGCATGGGTTCGATTTTTTAACAAAAAGGGAGATACCCATTCCCCGGGCGGAAAGGGCGGCGGTAAATTCGCCCGCCATTCTGCGGCCAATGCCCTGCCCGCGGTAATCGGGATGGACGTACACGCCGCCGACCTGACAGCGGGTAAAGGCGGCGGCATTGGTGTTAATTTTCCCGATCAGACATCCGCCAATCTCGGCTACGAGCATCTGTTCCTGCGCGAAAATTCGCTGTGTGTTCAGCCGGCTTACGGCGGCGTTAAACTTCGCCGCTGCCGGTAAAACCTCTTCCTGCTCATAGGCTGCATGCAGGGCGGCAAGTGCATCCAGATCATCTGTCTCCGGCCTGCGGATTATCAAACCGGCAGGACCGGCATTCCGGTAACCGGACGGCTGGCGGTCAATGCACATAACATCGTATTCAATGATTTGTGCCGCATGAAAGCCGGTTTTTTCAAGGACGGATTCCATAATTACCGTGTCGTCTTTTCTGCCCTGCAATGAATGAATGGGAACAGTGCCGAATGGCCCGCACAGGAAACGCAGCGGGGGTACTTCCTGACCGCAGAGCACGGGCAGCAGGGTTTGTCCGGAATGGATAACGAGGGCGGAAATTTCACCATTTGTGCTGCCGAGAGTCCAAACCTGGGCTTTCAGATAATCCCGGTTCAGAAACCTGCTGCAGGCGTTCATGCACCAGCGTTCCCGGGATTTCAGCAGGTTTTCGGCTTCGGCAAGCTGCCGATCCCCCATTTTCCGCCAGCGAAGGCTTCGCCGGCTTTGCTTACTCATAGGGAAGTCTGCCCTCGGCAGGGATCCTCCCGATGATTGCGGAAAAACCGGCGGCAAGCGATTCCAGCGCGTCGTTGTATACTGCCACCGCCCCGTCTATCCAGGGAACCCTTTCAAGGTATACAGGACTCAGTACGGAAAGCACGATGATCTTTTTTCTCAGCGGCTCAAGGCGGCGCAGTATCCGCAAACCTTCGGTATCGGAAAGGCAGAAGATGATTGTGTCGGCGCTGCCGGCATAGGAAAGCAGATCGTTAATGTCAAAAACTTCGGAATACCAGTAGGAAACAGCGCCGGGAAACGCAGCTCTTCCTGCTTTGAAAAAATCAAGGTATTGTCCTGTCAGCAAAACCCTCCCGGCATCTTCCGGTTTCAGCGGAAGAATAACCTCGCTCTGCCCGTCCCGTGCCTGCTTTACAATAGTTGCGCTCCGTGCCGCGAGGTCAAGGAAAAAGGCACTGGCCTGGGGGTCGGGCAGGCTGGTCTCTACTTTCTGTAGGTCGGGGATATACGGCACCGCCTGGCTGCCGCGGAGGTATTGGAGTTTTATCAGAAGAGTCTGCCTCGCAGCCTCCCGCACGCGCTGCCGGAATTCGCCGTTTTCCCGCATCGTGTTTGACAGCAAAGTCCACACCGGGTCGTACAGGCTCGGTGTTTTTGAAAACAGGATAATGTCGTTTCCGGCGAGAATGGCCTGCCGTGCCGTGCGGGAAAGACTGCCCGCCCACAGTGTTGCTCCGTTCATCATCAGATCGTCGGTGATTACGATGCCCCGGTAGCCGATTTTATCGCGGAGTATGTCTTTCAAAAACCAGGAGGAAAGCGATGCCGGGGCGCTTGCGTCATGACCGCCCAATGCGTCTTTGGTATTGGGGAAAGCCAAATGGCCGCTCATTACCGCAGGCAGCCCTTCGGCGGCAAGCATCCGGTAGGGAACCAGTTCCCGTTCCCACAGGGTCTCAAACGAAGCGTCGATAACCGGCAGCACTCCGTGTGAATCCAGATCAGTATCACCGTGGCCGGGATAGTGTTTTGCCGTGGGAATTACCCCGGCTGCCTGCTGCCCCCGCATAAATGCCGCGCCGAGAATCCCCACATTTACCGGATCGCTGCCGAATGCCCTTGGACCAATCAGCGTCGAGCCTCGGTTGGTAAAGACATCAACTGTCGGGGCGAAATTCATGTTAATCCCCAAAAGCGCCAGTTCCTGTCCGATATAGTAACCGGCAAGGTAGGCATCGCGGGGATAGCCAGAGGCCCCGATTGCCATATTGCCCGGCGTTTCGCTGGTGCTTCCCTTTACATGGCGTATCCAGCCGCCCTCCTGATCGGTTGCCACCAACAGGGGAATGCCGAACGGGCCTTCGAGGCTCGCCGTTTGCAATTCGCCGACCGTCCGGGCAAGGCGTATGGTATCTTCGGTATTCCAGCCGAAAATTTTTACCCCGCCGATGCCGCGGTCGCGTATCCAGTCCATGATCAACGGCGATGGCTCCGCCCCCACCCAGCCAAGCATGAAGACCTGTGCCAGAGCCTGATCGTCGCTCATGGCCTCTTCGATGGCGGCGGCAAGTTCCTCCGGCGGCGTGTCGTCAAAGAAATTCAGCGCACAAAGCGGCGCTGCAAAAATTGTTAACAGAAAAATAATGACGCATAATTTAATCAAATCCTCCGTCGGGGAGGGCAGCGCGGCAGCGGCGAAAAACTGGGGGAATCCGCCTATGGAGCCCCTGCCCGGCTTTATTTCTTGTTTCATGTTTGTGGTATTACCATGTTTTTCTGTTGCTGTCATGCACCTCATGCCGGCCAGCCTCTACTCTACGCTTAGTTTTTGCAATTACCCTGTGGTCTCCTCCGGCGGGGAATCCCAGAATTTTTCGCCGCTGCCGCGCTGCCCTCCCCGACGGGGCTTTACCAGGTAATTGTGGATCAAGTTTAACCTAAAGGGGCGGGGAATGTACCCCCCCACAAACAACATTTTTCACCTCTGCGTCCTTTGCGTCTCTGCGCCTCTGCGTGAAATTATCCAGTAATTACCGGTAGGCTGTGCCGCGCAGTTCGTCGATATATTCCAC